>Ga0208735_100008_pt1 | contig 290911 bp, 285 predicted proteins | sample Subbio12Aug_8Aab_FD_184829 | JGI IMG/M metagenome (GOLD analysis project Ga0208735, IMG submission 184829) | Serpentinite rock and fluid subsurface biosphere microbial communities from McLaughlin Reserve, California, USA - CR12Aug_8Aab (SPAdes) | ecosystem: Environmental > Terrestrial > Deep... | reverse complement strand
TTCTCAAGGCGTCATGGATCGCTGCGCGCAAGGATACTGCCGAAGCGGACATCGTCACTTCCTTCTTTTTCCGAAGCCGGAAACAGTACGGGCAGCAGCGATGTTCGCTGCCGCCCGCATCGGCTCGAGCGCCGTGGGGAGGACCGGCGCGAGCCAAGGCGAAGGCGATTGTTCGAGCGTTCCGAGTTCGCGCGCAGCATCGGCGCGATCGGAAGATCCGACTGCACGGCGAGAACCGCGCACCCCTGCACTCACGACATTTTCGCCCGCGCGCGAGAGTTCATTGCGCAGCGCTTCCGCAGCGGCATCGATGGCCGCTTCGCGAATTGCCGCGTCCATCCCGCGCAGCCGCCGTAGTATTCGGCCCGAAGCAAGAACGGCGCGCAGCTTCATGCGCGCTCCTCCTCGACAAGGCATTCAAGAAGGCGTGCGCGCTCGTCAGGGTCGCGCACGGCGCGGATGCAGAATACCCGTGCGCCCAGCACGAAACGGTGTGTGAGCGTGATGTCGGTGCGGTAACGCAGCGTCACGCGATGGGTAAGCCGCCCGAGCCGCTTGTCGGAGACGACCGCATCGTCAAACGACAAAGGTTCGATAGCAGCCCATATGTCGCCGAGCGGCTCCCAGGTTCGCGTGACACCGCCCGCACCGTCTTCGATCTCGTCTGCCGCCCGCAGGGTCAGCCGGTGACGAAATTCGCCGATCGTGGTCACAGCGACACCACGCGATAAGGCGCGATCAGTTCCGCGACGCCGTCCGGTATCCGATTGTCGCCTCCGCCGCCGCGATACTCGTAAGCGCGTGCGAGCAGAAGACGGATGGCCCGCACCAGCGGCGCGGGAACGTCGGAAGCAAGGCCGTAACCGGCTTCGATATCGATCTCGATAGCCGCGATAGTCCTGACCGGCTGAATCACGCGGCCCGCGTCGAACCCGATCATGCCCGGCGAAGACGCCGTATTCGCGATGAAGATGTCGGGATCCATTTCCTGCGCGTCTCCGCTTTCGTCCCGCACGCGCCCGCCGATCACTTCACGGAGCGGCGAGACGGGAGACGGGATCGACGCCAATGCCGGCCAGCGGTCGAGCACGATCCGCCAGGTTTGCGTGAGCAACGCGCGGCGTGTGTGCGCTTCCACCTGCACGCGCGCGGCCGCGATCATCGATTGAATCAACGCGTCGTCGGCGTCGTGCCCGACACGGAGATAATTCTTCGCTTCGTTGAGCGTAAGCGGTTCGCCCGCGGGCGGCTCGATCAGGATTGCGGCCATGATGACATCCGGTTGACAAGCATCGCCCGCCCCCGCACATCACGGCGCGGGAGATGCGATGCTTCGTTTTCTGTTTCTGGTTGCGGTCTATGCGGCGTCGTCCGCGAGCGCCGGTGCGATCGTCGGCGGAAAGGCCGGCGAGCATGGCGCGCAGCGGCACACGGTCTTCATGACTTCGAGCATTCAGGATTGCTCAGGCACGTTGATCGCGCGCGATCTCGTGCTGACGGCTGCGCATTGCGTCGCGAACGGCGAGCGTTACACGGTGAAAACCGACGCCGGATCAATTGCGGTATCCCAGGTCGTGATGCATCCGTCGTTCCGGCGCGACCTCTACCAGACCTACAAACCCTCGCCCGATATCGCGATCGTGAAACTAGCGGCTCCGGCACCCGGTTCGTTCCGTCCGGTTCGCCTCGCCACCGAGAAGACGTTTCCGCCGCACGGCACCAGCTTCGTCATCGCCGGGTTTGGCGAATCCGTTGAAGGCGACCGGCGGGTCGGCACATTCCGCACCGCGCAGCTCGTCAATGGCGGCACGACCGGCGGCATCATGCTTCGCCTGCATGCGCCGAAACATGCGCCCGGCAGCGGCGCCTGTGTCGGCGACTCCGGCGGCAGCGCCTACCGCAGCGAAGACAGCGTACTTGTACTGTACGGCGTGATCGCATGGTCCGCCGGAAGATCCGGAAAAAGTTGCGGCCTTGTTACAGGCATCGTGCTGGTCGCAAACCAGATCGACTGGATCCGCACGACGGCAAAACGTCTCGGTTCGAAGCTGGACTAAACGCTTTTCTCCCGCACCGCGCTTGCTACAATCCTTCCGGGTTCGGGGGATTCCATGCGTTATCCGTCATCAGGTCGTCACATCCGGTGGCTTTTTCCGGCAGCATTCGCTTGCGCGATGCTTTCTACCTCCGCCCTGGCAATCGTGTTCGGTAATCCTTCGCCGCTCGGCATGCATGTCGTACGCGTTATCGGCGGATCTGGCGCGCAATGCTCCGGCACAGTGATCGGCAGACAGCATGTGGTGACGGCCGGACACTGCTCCGCGGCGGCGGTCGTCATCGACGGCAAGTATATTGCGGCCTCCAGTCGCTCGCAGAATGCAAAACTCAGTGACGGCCGGATGATAACGGTTCACGGCGACGCCGCGATCCTCAGCTTCCGCCAGCCGCTGCCCGCTTCCGTGATGCCAATCAAAATCGGCGTTCAAGGCACCGACGGCAGCTTCACCATCGCAGGCTACGGCACGACCAGCGAACAGCGCTGGAATCTGGGAAAACTTCACGAGGCACAGGTTGTCGTACACGTGCCGTTCAAACTCGTTGTCCCCGATCGCATCGGCGACCTTACCGCCAGCGCCTGCTTCGGCGACTCCGGCGGCGCGGTGCTGCGGAACGGAGAACTGGTCGGCGTGATTACGCGCGCCTCGCATCCGCATCCGGCAATCGCATGCGGGCATCTCACGCATTACGCGCCGGTCGTGGCGACACCGCTCGTCGAGTATCACCCGCATGACGGCTTCGAAGTCAGTGCGGCGCCGCGGAAACCGCAGCGCCGCCTGATGTATCGCCGCGCGTTTACGCCGCGCTGAACTTGAGCAACTTGATCGCGTCGAAGTCCTGCACACCGCCGCCGACGCGCTTGGTCACATAGAACAGCACGTAAGGCTTCGACGAGTAAGGATCGCGCAACACGCGCACGCCCTGGCGGTCGATCACGAGATAGCCGCGGCGGAAATCGCCGAAGGCGATCGAGTAGGAGTCTTCTGCCATGTTCGGCATGTCCTCGGCTTCCGCGATGGGGAAACCCATCAGGCTCGCAGGCGCGCCCGCCTGCGCGGGTGGCGTCCAGAGATAGTGTCCGTTCTCGTCTTTGAGCTTTCGGATCTCGCCTTGCGTGCGGCGATTCATCACGAAGGTGCCGTTCTGGCGGTAGCCCGCTTTCAGCGAGTACACGAGATCGACCAGCGGATCGGACGGATTCTCTTCCGGGAATTCGCCGTCGGCACCGGAGATCACGAAGCCGAGCTTGTTCCATTCCCAGGAGCCTTCCGCGACCTTGTCGTAGTTCAGAAATCCGCGCGGCTTATTGGTGCCGTCGCCGTTGACGAAGGCGGCACCCTCCTGCTCGGCGAAGACCGTATCGACTTCGGCAGCAAGCCACTCGTCGATGTTGACGGCGCTGTCGTCGAGCAAGGTCTGCGTTGCAGCCGGCATCGCGTAGAGTTCGACCGTCGGAAACGCGAGCTCGGCGAGCGTCGGCGAAGTCGTCGGCGTCGAGCGCGCGGCCGTTCGCCGACCCAACCGGTCGCAGCGCCCGAGATCAGGAACGGCTTGCGATAGACATTCGAGGACACCTGGCGATAGCCGGCGATCGCGCGGATCGGCGAGATGTTCGCAAGCCGCCGCCCGATCTCGCGCTCGGTTTCTTCCGGCACGAGATAGCCGCCGTCGGCGCCGGAATTGGTCGAAACCGCGAGCGCTTTGCCTTCGAGACGCTTGAGCCCGGAGGATTCGCCGTTGCGCACATAGGTGTCGAAGGCCGAGCGATGTTCGAGTTCGGCCCCGGTCGGAAACTGCTTGACCGCGCCGGGAGAATGACCGAGCGACGGGCGGCGCCCGCGCAGCACCAGCTCGTCGAGCACGCGCTTCTGTTCGGTAAGCGCCGAATTGATACGGTCGACCTTATGTTCGGAGAGCACGTCGGCGGAGCGGCGTTCGATGTTGTCGAGACGGGCGTCGTTCTCGGATTTGAAGGCTTCGAACGAGCGCATGAAGTCGTCAAAGGCGGCGGCGACTTCGCCGCCGGCGGATTTGATTTCGGGAGAAGGATTCAGGAGTTGTTCCATGATTTACCTCGTGGACGGATGAACGAAATCCGCCGCACGGCGGATGGTGGCAGCAAGAGCTCTTGCATTGATGGAATCGCGCTTGAACGCGGCGACACGCGCGTCCGGATGCATCGGAAACGTGACAACCGAAATTTCCCAGAGATCGATCTTCGAGAGCCGCCGGATGCCGGTCTTCGGGTTGCTGCGGCCCTCGACCGTGCGGAAGCCGATGGAAAGGCCATCGATCGCGCCAGCGCGCATCAATGCGAGCACTTCCCGCCCCCGTGCGATTTCGGAGAGTAATCGCCCGCGGACGAACAACCCGCGCGTATCTTCGCGAAGTTCCAGCCACGTGCCGATGGGCTCGGCGGGATCGTGCTGGAACAGCATGCGCACGCCTGCGGCCCCTCGTTGCGCGATGCTTTCGGCAAACGCGCCCGGAAGAATGAGATCGCGGCCGAGGTCGGCGGTGTTGAAGCGCGCGGCATAGCCAGTGAAGACACCGGAGGCGTCCAGCGACTTGCAATCGAAGCGCAGCATTTTCGAGCCGTTCATCGGGAAGAACATCAGCGCTTCCTGGCCTTGCGCGGTTTCGCTTTCGCACGCGTGGTACGCTTTTGCTTCTCTGATTTCTTCGGGGCTGGCGCGTGCAACCGCTCGAGTTCGCGAACGAAGTCGCGAAACACCAGCGGCGCCTCGGCTCCTACAGAGCGGATGCGTGGGGTCATCTCTGATCTTCCTGAAAAGAGCCCCACCCGCTCGCGGCTCTCGCCACTCGCTTCCCTCCCCCGCTGCGGGGGAGGGATTGAGGGTGGGGGCATGATTACTTTCGAACGCGGCGGTTAAATCTCGCCAGCTCACGCACGAAAGCGTCGAAACGCGCATTGGCTGCAAAGAGTTCGCGCAACGTCAGCAACAGCAGCGCCGACGAGCCCGAGGCCCATAGAAACAGCGCCAGATGCGCGAGATCGCCGCGCTCGGTGAAGGTGAGGATGAGGTCATTCAAGGGTCTGTCTTTCGCCTGGCCTACGCGCTTCCACAGCGCCGCGAAGTGCCGGCACTTCGTCGAGATCCGGCGCGAGCCGCAGATTTCCGCTGAAGGATTCGGCGCGTTACGCCGGCGAAGCGCTATTCGGTCTCGCGCTCCAGCTTTTTCCTGAACGCCGAATAAGCCTCTAACTGCTCATCGTCGAGCATGTAAAAATCCTGTGTCGGGTCGGGTATCGGGCGAGGAAGCGATTCTGGAGGGTATTCCCAACCTACAAGTTTGTTTAGAAACGCCTTCTCTTCCAGATATCGCTTCTCCCCAAGAACCGGCGCGGTGAAGCGAACACCGTTATGGTATATTTCAATTTCATATTCTCGATTTGTCATGGCGTGAGCCTAGTTCGATGGAAACGCGGACTAGACGCGAAACCCTTTCGGGACACTCTGATCACGTATGATAATAACCGTCACTGCGTATGTATCACGAATGTACGGCTGAGAATGAAATCTTTGCAGAAACGCCTCTTGACCGGTTACTGAACTAAACTGCGCACGCGCGATACCTATCCAGTCAAGTCCACGAACCACGCGATCAATAACATGCTGATTCTCGGCTAAGGTTGAGTTGACCAGTTTGTTTGCCGATTCCAACGATTGGAAGGAACCCACGCTAAGCCCACGAAAGTTATCACCACGTTCGACGATCGCGAAGGCTTCGCGTTCTACCCTCGCTTTCAAATAGGCTTCGCTTTTGCGAACATGCTCTTTTATGACATGCTCGCCGCGCTTTTCCTCTTCCAGCAAGTCGATCTGTAGGTTTCTGTTTTGCGGTCCGTTCTGCGCATACTGCGCTCCCGGAATCCACTCCTCCGGGTTCGCATCCGACAGAACGCGGCGGTCATCGCCTGTGCTTGCTCCATATCCCCCACCCCCATCCGTCCACTGCCCGCCGTCCGGATTTCCCGCCGGCACGCGCGGCTGGTTGGGGTCGTACTTGGCGCGCAAAGTCGCGAGCGATGAAGGCGCGAAGGAAGCTGGCAGCGGCTCGTAGCCGGTCGCCGCGCGCTTCTCGTAGTCGGTGAGAAACTAAGCCTCGGCATCGACGTCTCTAAACAACACCTAGTCCTTATCCGTGCCTACCCTACTGCCCTCATATTGGATCGACTGATACTCCGGCGGGAAATACTGCCGCTGCAACCCGTCGATGATTTCGTGCTCACGAATGATCAGGCCCATAGGAGGCCACACTTCCTCTTTACCCGGAACGTCTACTGCAAACACTACAGACCAATCAGAGAAATTTCTTATTATATTCTGCAACGCGTAGACTACCTCGGGGCGAAGAATATCGAGATTGAAGACACAAATCTTGTGCTGCTTGGGCCCCCAATTGTCATCTAGGATCCAATAATCCCCCTCTCCAAATGCGTCATCTACCCCGAAGCGCGCCATCAATGGCACGAGCTCATCGTAAATTAGAGACCAATTCTTGTTCTGTTGGACATCTTCGCCATCGGTCATGCTATTCGCCTCTGAATATCCGCGGCCATCTATAGCGGAGTTCCCGCATAAGTATCATTCGATTGTAATTCCAGATTCGAACATCTCGAGATTCTCGTATCTCTTTTAGAAGTGCTCGCGCTTGATCTGGAGTCATTTCATGCGTGCGGCCCGTCAGACTGTTTCGGACCAGAAAATCATCGGATAGAGCTCTTATCGCTTCATTGTACTGCCGATGCGGAGCATCGAATAGATGGCCAGGAGCGTATAGTTTTCCGGTCTTAGCCTCTTCGAAAACTTTCAATGTCTCTGGCTTTAAATTCCACTTTCGAAATATCGACTGCACCATAAAATGGTGACCGTCTGGCTTCCAACCGATGGGTATTGCGCTAGCTGGTAAAAACTCCTGATCGCCCTCATCAGCTTCGCTTGCTCCATATCCCCCACCCGCATCCGTCCACTGTCCGCCATCTGAATTTCCCGCCGGCACGCGCGGCTGGCTGGGATCGTATTTGGCGCGTAACGTCGCGAGCGATGAAGGCGCGAAGGAAGCTGGCAGCGGCTCGTAGCCCGCTGCCTCCCGCTTCTCGTCATCCGTGAGAAACGAAGCCTCGCCGACACGTTTCCACAGTGCTTCGCGCTCGATGGAAAGTGCGGGCACCTCGTCGAGATCGGGCGCGACACTATAAACGCGGCTGACTAGCCTATTCCAATTACGATACGCCCAGTACCTGGATGACCGTCAGTCCAAACAGAAAGCTTGGTCAGAGCAGAATCGACATCAATCTCAAAAATCGGGGTGCGGAGTATTGTTTCCACTAGAAGCTTTTTACTTGGAGTTTTTATCACACCATCGAAAACCAACGATACGTCGGGCTTAATCTCTGTCACCGAACCAGCAACAACAGAAGTGTCTCCCTCGGAATCAGGCAGACATGAAATATTCAGCCCGTATTGTCCGATCGCTACGGCGCTATCCCTTTCAATAAAAAGCGGTTCGTCATTCAGAATGTCCCGAACAAGAATGCAGGAGTTCTGAACTGGAAGAACTTTGTGCAAGACGATCATTCTTATTTACTCCGCCCGCTAACATAGCCACCTTGGCGCTGACTACAGTGCAAGCAGTGAGGATAGAGACGTTGTGCGCTGCCGCTCTTATTCAAAGCGCTGGGTTTTTGGTGATCAATTACAAAGCGACCAGAGGGCGTCCCCGGCTCAAATGTACCACACGTATGACAGCCTGTCTCACGACCAATCCTATCTATTTCTGCGTGCTCCCAAACCGAAAAATTCCTTTCAGGTCCACGCGCTGCAATAGAATCTCCTGCAAATCTTCCCGGAGCGATGCCTTGATCTTGTAGCTCAGCGAAACGAGCCTCAGCCTGCGCAGTGTGATCATTTAGTTCAGCAATGTATCCGTCTACTTTTTCCCACAGTCCCAGCTTTGGCTTCCACTCCGGATCATGTTCTCGAACTTTCTCTATTGCGTTGTCGGCACGATTCTCGGCAACTTTAACTCGTGCTTCGTCGGCCGAAGGTATTTGCAGCAGTTTTCCCAATCTAGAAATGCGACGAGGTTCCCTGCGCCTAGCATTTGGCACCGCATTCGCCGGCAGCAGCTCCTGATCTCCCTCATCAGCTTCGCTGTCCCCATATCCCCCACCCCCATCCGTCCACTGCCCGCCGTCCGGATTTCCCGCCGGCACGCGCGGCTGGTTGGGGTCGTACTTGGCGCGCAAAGTCGCGAGCGATGAAGGCGCAAACGATGCCGGCAGCGGTTCGTATCCCGCAGCCGCGCGCTTCTCGTCGTCGGTGAGAAACGAAGCCTCGCCGACACGTTTCCACAGTGCTTCGCGCTCGATGGAAAGTGCGGGCACCTCGTCGAGATCGGGCGCGAGACGCAAACCGCCACCGAAGCTCTCGCCGAGCCAATGCCCCAGCGCGCTCGCAATCCTTGTCACCAGCGGCACCACGGTCTGGCGATAGAACGCGCGGTTCGCCTCGGCGTAGTTCGAATAGGTGTTGTCGCCGGGAATGCCGAGCAACATCGGCGGCACACCGAAGGAAAGCGCGATCTCGCGGGCGGCGATGTGCTTCGCCTCGACGAAGTCCATGTCTTTCGGAGATAGACTCAAGCCCTTCCAGTCGAGCCCGCCTTCGAGCAGCAGCGGGCGGCCGGCGTTTGCCGCGCCCTGATAATGCGCCTCCAGCTCGCTCTTCAGCCGCTCGAACTGCTCATCCGAAAGATTGCCGCCGGCTGCGGAATAGACCAGCGCGCCCGAAGGCCGCGCTGCGTTGTCGAGCAGCGCCTTGTTCCAGGCGCTCGCCGCGTTGTGCACGTCGAGCGAAGCCTGCGCGGCCTCCAACGGCGACATGCCGTAGTGATCGTCGAGCGGATTGAACAGCGTGAGATGCAGGATCGGCGCAGGCGTCTCGCTCATCGCGAAGCGCACGGCAGAACTGCCGGCCCGATATTCGTAAGCCTCCGCCCAGCCTTCGGCACCCGGTATCACCTTCATGCGGTCGGGGCGCAGCGCATGCAGCTCGCGCGCCTCGTCGAGCACGGAGACGCGCTCGAGATAGGCGTTGCCGGAGACGAGCAGATAGCCCGCGAGCTGCTCGATCAGATCCGCCCCGGTCTGCCGCGAGTTCGGATGCGAAAGCAGCGCGAGCAACGGATGTTCGTCGTGCTCGCGCGCGCCTTCATAGAGAAGCAGCGGCACGTTGGCCGCCGCTTCCGCGATCATGCGAACGCTACGGAACGCTATCGGATTCTTCGCATAGCCCTCGCGTGCCAGCGCCTGATAGTCGCGCGGTGTCCAGCGCGGCCGGCCGCCGGAGAACAGCGCAACCAGCGCGCCGGTACGGCTCGCCTTCCCGTCGAGGCGCGCGGGTTCGCGCCGCGAGAAATACTCCCGGAATGAAAAGCTCATTTGATCTTCCAGAATTAAAGAGAGCGCATTCGCGGTGTGGCCTCGCGCGGCATCAGCACCAAGGACGTGATCGCCCAGACCAGCGCATCGAGCCGGTCGGGCGAGCGCCCCTGCGACAGCCCGTCCGCGCCGAAATCCGCCATCTCGTCTTCGAGCAGCGGAAAGCAGCCGACATGCGATACGCGGCCCTGTTCGTAGAGCGCAGCGACGGGCTCCGCGCGCAGCACCTTGCCGCGCGTCGCTCGCACTTCGGAAACCGGCACGCTCGCGTCGGTCTCGAACAGCACCGCACGCGCCATCTCGCCGCCCTGGTTGACTTCAACCACAATGCGGTCCGCCTGAAGGCGCCGATAGAGCGCTATCGCGCGGCTCGCCCAGGCGAGCGGAGAGAGTCCGCCAGCACTTTCGTCGGCGAGCACGAAAACTTTTCCTTCGTCGTCGGCTCCCGCCGCGACGATGCCGCAGGCATCCGCGCCTTCGCGCGACGACACCGGCGGATCGATCGCAACCACAATGCGCGCAAGCGGCGGATGATCGCCGACCCTCGCCCGCTCGATACGCTCTCGCGGGAAGAGTGTGTCCGCCCGCGCCTCGATCACTTCGCCGTCCAGTTCCTGCCGTCCGAGCCTCGTCCCCGCGTAGCGTGCAAGCATCTGTTCCAGAAACTGCGGTGCGAGCTGAAATGCGTTCGCCTTTGTCGTCGCGCGCGAGACCACGGTCGAAGGATCGGCAAGCAATCGTTTGAGCAGCGGCAGGGGCCGCGGTGTCGTCGTAATCGCACTGCGCGGGTTCGCGCCGAGACGAAGCCCGAATTGCAGCATGTCGAAAGCCGCGTCCCCGCGCCGCCACTTGCAGAGTTCGTCACACCAGGCCGCGTCGAATTGCGGCCAGCGCAGACTCTCCGGGTCGTCGGCGGAGAACGCATAAGCGACCGCGCCGTTTCGCCATTCCAGTCTTCGCCGCGACGGCTCCCATTGCGGCCGCTCCGCGCGCGCATGAACGGCGAGCAACCCGGAGATGCCCTCGATCATCACCTCGCGCACATCTGCAAGCGATTCACCGACGAGCGCGATCTGCCGCGCGCTTTCGCCGAAACCTTTCCGCGCGAGCGCGACACCCCGCACCCATTCCGCGCCGGCGCGCGTTTTCCCCGCGCCGCGCCCGCCGAGGATCAGCCAGTTGCGCCAGCCGCCTTCAGGCGGCAGCTGGTCCTCGCGCGCCCAGATTTCCCAATCCTTGAGCAACGCTTCGCGCGCGTGCGCGCTGCTTCCCGCGATCAGTTCATTCAGCGTTCCGGCTGCGTCGCAGTCGATCAAGCCGCTCCGCAAGTTCTGCGCGGAATTCCTCGATGTCGCGGAACTCGTCTTCGCTGCCTTCACTTTTTTCGTGTTCCGGCTTTTCATCGCGCTGGAGTGCTGCGACCTCGCGCAGGGTTCTGACCAAGGTCGCCAGCGTGCGCGCTGCGCGTTCGGCGTCGGCGGAGCGAAGACGCGCGCCCTCGACACGCGAAAGCACCGCCTCGATCGCAACGATCTCGCGCTCCACCGCCGCGCGCACGCGATCGATCAGCGTTTCCTTTTCGGCCACCGCAATTGCCGGCGCCGCAACTTCGCGGATCGAATTGACTTCCGCCTTTGCGGCATCGTCATAGTCGTTCAAACGGAGCCTGCGCCGCTTCCAGCCCCAGAGCTTCACGCGCCGCATGAACGTCGTCGTGCCAAGACCGCAGATCGACGCCAGATCGCGCACGGTGACGTCCGTGCCTTCGTAGAGTTTGCGGACTTCCGCGATCTTCTCAGGTGGCAGGACGATAAACTTCGCCATCGGCTCCCGAAACGCAAAACGGCGGCCGGGAATTCCGCCGCCGTTTGGTTGACGCGAATGGGTAAGCCCCAGGCGCGCTGTCGATACATTTGTGGAGTATGCCGGAACATAGCCTGAGCAGCGTCACGCTGTCAAGGATTATTTTCCCAATATTATACTTCCCGTACCCAAAGCCAATAGGAGGGTGTAAGATGTAGAGGCGTTGAGTCGTGGGTCGCCCCGACGCGCTTCCATGGTCTGACGCAACTGCTCCTATTTGGGCGCAGGTAAGCGGCTATGCGAACCCAGACCGGTTGAATAAAGAATTGGCCTTCATTCAAGCTTTTATTGATGATTCCGCCAGCGATAAGGATGACCGGAGGCTGTTCCTCGCCGGATACCTGAACCGTGCAGAAGATTGGGCGTTGTTTTCTGAAGCTTGGAAAGAGCAGTTGGATGATAAGCCCGCCATAAAATACTTAAAGATGGCGGAGGCGCAGAATCTAAGCGGTGAATTTCGAAGCTGGAAGCCAGAAGACAGAAACGAAAAACTGCGTGGACTCGCAAGGATTATCAATCACTTCGAGCCATTTTCATTTGAAACGTCGATTAGCCGTCGAGACTTTAATCAAATTGTGAAGCCGGTTTCACCATATGGGCTTCAGAATACGCATTTGATATGCGCTCATTCAATCATTAGCGGGATTGCAAGAGTTAGCGCCCAAAGTGGAGTGAAACTCGCAATTGATTTCATTTTCGATCAACAGGATGGAATCGAAGAAGACTTAGCGCTTTATCTGCCCACTATCAAAAGTGCGCTGACTCGAAAAGAACGAAGCTTGATAGGCAACGTCAACTTCCGCGACGACAAACAGTTCTTGCCCTTACAAGCCGCAGATATGCTTGCCTGGCACACTCGCAGAGAGCATGAAGACTACGGAAAGTTTGGAGCCTTATCGGCAGCTAACAAGCTGCGCTCTAAAACTCACATGATGTCTCCCATTGAAGAAGACATGCTGGAATTTTTCCGCGATGGACTTTCCGAATATCCGATAGAATCCATCCCTACAACTAGAAGCCAGTGGCGTAAAATGAAGGGCCGATTGAGAGCGGAGATAGCAAGTGGCTTCGTCCCCCCATACGGAAATAAATGGAAGAACTTTTGGTTTGGACTGTACGACAGAATCACCGGACGACTTAAGCGTTAACGCTTTTTGGAAACAACAACGGCAAAAGCCTTGTCAAAGGCTTCTCCGCTCTCGTCAGCGCCTATTGCTCTCGCCGCTTCTTTGAAGCGCGTAGCTTGGATTTTCGCCGGAGTCTTTCTCTTAGTTTTCTTAGTTCGACCTTTGGACTTTTTCGCCATCCGATCTCCGCTCTAACCAATTGTTTCGTAGGTCAACCGCTTTCCGACTGCGCCCTTAAGAGCCATAGCAGCGCGACCCTCGTCATTAGTACCAAGCGCAATTCGGTGATTATAGCGGAAGTCATACTCCGCCAAGTACCGATGCAGATGCTTCTCGGAGCAGTGCTGATAAACACCGCGCATTCCGCGCTTGAAGATGCCAAAGAAGCCTTCCGCAGAGTTCACATGAATGTCTCCACGTGCGTACTCTTTAATCGAGTGCTTCACGGTTTCGTGGGTCTGAAAGTATTCGTCGGCACCGTGATAAAGGCGGCTCTCGTCAGTGTGCAAACGAGTTTCGCGCGATACGTTCTCTTTCACGATGTTGGCAACCGAAACCTTGTCCGCGTTTTGCACGTGGAACGAGCGGACCTTACCGCCCCGCTCAACCAGCGAGAGGATCTCACGCTTGTTAGAGGGGCCGGTACGACCGCCCTTGGTGAACTTGCGACCGCTAGTAGTTTTAGTGCGGGTCTTGGCCGCGCCAACCTTACCGAAATAGGTTTCGTCAGCCTCAACAATGCCGCCACCGCCGCCCATAGGAGCCAATCCGCCCTCGCGCATAGCCTCGCGGATGCGGTGCGACATAAACCACGCAGTCTTGAGGGTGCAGCCGAGAGTGCGGTGAAGCTGGTTACTGCTAATGCCCTTCTTGCTGCTGGTCATAAGAAAGATTGCCTGAAGCCACAGCTTCATCGGGATATGGCTGGACTCAAAGATGGTCCCAACCTTCACGGTGAAAGGCTTACGGCACTGATAGCACTTGTACGCGCCGATACGGGTGCTCTTGCCCTTCATCGCGCTGATACGCTCCACGCCACCGCAATGGGGGCAAACGGGGCCTTCGGGCCACACTCGCGCCTCAACCCATTTGTAGGCCGCTTTCTCGTCGTGGAAGTGCTTGTCGTTCAATACGGATTTCATCGGACTCTCCAATGAGAAGAATCCTAGATAACCCTATTGGGTACGTCAAGTATAATATTGGGATTATTTTCCTGTATCGCGCGGACGTTCAGATTTCCCGCGTCATAAAGCGGCTGAACGGATTTTCCACATATCCGGTAAACGGCCCGCAATAGCGGAAGCCCGCGCTTTCATAGAGCTTCAACGCAGGCACGAAACCCGGCGAAGATCCCGTCTCGAGCCACAGCGTTTTCATTCCGGCTTCGTGTGCTTTCGCTGTCACATGATCGAGCAGCGCGCGGCCGCAGCCTTTGCCGAGAAAGCGGTCGTCCACGCGCATCGACTTGATCTCGCCGTTCGTGCCGTCGATCCGCTTCAGCGCCACCATGCCGGCGAGTGCTTTACCTTCCCACGCCGACCAGAGCGTCACGCCGGGCTGGAGCAGTCCGTCGATGTCGAGCGCGAAGCAAGTGCCGGGCGGCGAATTTTCGGCCATCCCTTGCAGATGACGCGCGACCAGCGCGCGGATTTCCGCGCCGGAAAGATCGTCTTCGCGGAAGGAGAGCTCGACCGTCGCCGCCATCACGCCTTCTTCACCTGCGGCTTTTTCTTTTTCGGCTTCGGCTTTGCATTTTCGAGAAGCGGCCACCGCACGAGATGCTGGTCGTAATCGCGCACGCGCACTTTTCCCTCGACCCCGCCGATGCGCCCACGAACGGAAATCCCGGCTTCATGCACCGTCTCGGGATTGCCCGAGACGAGCGGATGCCACCATTCGAGGTCCTTACCTTCGGCGACGCGGCGATAGGCGCAGGTCTTCGGCAGCCAGAAAAACTGCTCCTCCGGCGTGATCTTCACGCAATCCTTCACGCGGCTCATGCGGTTCTCGTAATCGGAACAGCGGCAGGCTTCGCAATCGAGCAGGCGGCAGGCGACGTTCGTGTAGTAAATCTTGCCGGTGTCCTCGTCCTCGAGCTTTTCGAGGCAGCAGCGCGCACAGCCGTCGCACAGGCTTTCCCACTCGGCGGTGGTCATTTCTTTGAGCGTTTTCCGCTGCCAGAAGGGCTTGGGCATGCGCCCTCTTACGTCGGGCGGACGCCGTTAACAATGTAGCGCTGCTCTGATCGCGCACCCTTCCCCGGCTGCTATATTTCCGGCCTGTAGCACCCCTCCCAGCCGCGCACGAGTTCCGCTTGGCCGATTCCGCCGCCCCGCTTCCGCCCGTCTACGGCCCGCGATCGCCGCTGCGCGTGCGCGGACTCTACCGGCTCGCGGTCGAGGGCCTTTCGGAAGCCGTGACGCTCAGTGCCGCTGCCGCCGTGCTCGCGCTTGCGCTCGCGGTCCCCGCCTTCCGCGAGACCTCAGACGAAGACTGGCTCAAGAAGAGCGAGCTCGCGGTCACCTTCCTCGACCGCTACGGCAACAGGATCGGCGAGCGCGGCATCCGCCACAACGACTCGGTGCCGGTCGAAGCGCTGCCGGATCATCTGATCAAGGCGGTGCTCGCCACCGAAGACCGCCGCTTCTACGAACATTTCGGGCTCGACCTCTCCGCCACGCTGCGCGCGCTCGCAGCCAACTGGCGCGCAGGCGGCGTGGTGCAGGGCGGCTCCTCGATCACGCAGCAGTTGGCGAAGAACCTGTTTCTTTCGAACGAGCGCACGGTCGAGCGGAAGATCAAGGAAGCGTTTCTGGCGGTCTGGCTTGAATCGCGGCTGTCGAAAAACGGGATCCTCAAGCTCTACCTCGACCGCGCCTATCTCGGCGGCGGCGCCTACGGGATCGATGCCGCTGCCCGCTTCTATTTCGCGAAATCCGCGCGCGACGTGAACCTCGCGGAGGCGGCGATGCTCGCGGGCCTCTTCAAGGCGCCTGCCCGCTTTGCGCCGCATGTAAATCTCCCGGCGGCGCGCCTGCGCGCGTCCGTCGTGCTCGACAATCTGGTCGATGCCGGTTTCATGGCCGAAGGCCAGGTACTCGGCGCACGGCAGAGCCCCGCCCGCGCGGTGGACCGGCGGGACGAGCAGACGCCGAACTATTATCTCGATTACGCCTTCCGCGAAGTGCAGCAGATCGCGGCGAAGCTGCCCGCTTCGATCGCCGGGCGCGCGCTTGTGGTGCGAACCGCGTTCGACCCCGCGATTCAGAAGGCCGCCGACGAAGCGATCGAATCCTCGCTGCGCCAGTCAGGACGCGACTACAATGTGGAGCAGGCGGCGATCGTCGTCATGGACATCGACGGCGCACTGCGCGCGATGGTCGGCGGGCGCGACTACGGCGAGAGCCAGTTCAATCGCGCGACCGACGCGCTCAGGCAGCCGGGCTCGGCCTTCAAGCCCTTTGTCTATGCTACCGCGTTCATGAACGGCATGAACGCGGATACCGTCGTGCAGGACGAGCCGATCTGTATGGGATCGTGGTGTCCGGTGAACTATTCCCGTTCCTATCTCGGCGCCATTCCGATTTCGCAGGCGCTGAGCCTTTCCCTGAATACGCCTGTTGTGCGTGTCGCGAACGCCATCGGGAGGGACAGGATCGTCGAAACCGCGCGCAGGATGGGGCTTTCGACCGAGCTTCGCATCACCCCATCGCTGCCGCTCGGTGCCGCGGAAGTCACGGTCTTCGACATGGCGCAGGCCTACGCAACCTTCGCGGCGAACGGAAAGCGTGTGCGCGGGCACGCCGCCCTCGAAATTCGGAGCGTCAGCGGCGAACTGGTCTGGAAAGATCCAACGGATCTGCCGCGCGCGGAGCAAGCGCTTCCCGCATCGGTCGTCCACGAAATCAATCCGATTCTGGCGAATGTCGTCGAGAACGGCACCGCGCGCCGCGCGGCGCTGGACGGCATTACCGCGGGTGGCAAAACCGGAACCACGAACGGATTTCGCGATGCATGGTTCGTCGGCTTCACAGGAAACTTCGTGGCGGCGGTGTGGTACGGCAACGACGACTACCAGCCGCTGCACAACATGACCGGCGGTTCCCTGCCGGCCATGACATGGCACAAAGTCATGACCTTCGCGCATCAGGGCGTGAAGCCGGTTCAGCTCCCCGGCGTGAAGCGCAACATGCCGAACATCGTTTCCGCGCAAGGAAACCCGATCCGCAGCCGCAATGGCGCGCTGTCGCCGCGTGCCGTCGAACAACTCCTGAAGCTCGAGCGCGCACTACGCGATGTCCGCAGCAATGCTGCTTCCGCGCTCTGAAATGTTACTTCTGAAGATCCGGCTTATCGCGCGTGGTCGGGCGCAGGCACGCTAGTCCTTGAAGAACTGCGGGCCGCTGGTCGGATAGTATGCGGTCGTGGTGCTCAGCACCGGGATGCGCGCAAGGCGCTCGTCATAGCCGCGCAGGGCGCGTTCGGCATCGGCGGCCGCAGGTGCCGGCGTCTTCAGGAACAGGCGCTCAAGCGCGTATTTGTAGCCGCGGCTTCTTTCGCCGAGACGGCGATAGACCCAGCCGATCAGCATCCGGTTCTCCGCGACCCGCGCCATCGCGATCTCGCGCTCTTCGGGCGTCAGCCGCGATGCCCCGGCGAGGCTACGTTCGCGCGCGGTATCCATGTCGACGACGCGTCTGGCCGCGCTGAAGAACGGCGTCACACGCAATCCGTCGGCGCGAATATCGTCGATCAGCCGGGAATAGCGCGCGGTCGCCGAGCGATAAGGCTTATCGATCAGGGTACTCGCGTAGGCCTCCACATCGAACTCCGGCACGGTATTCGCCAGCACCCTCGACTGCTTGAGATCGGTGATCGTCAGAAACCACTTCTGCTTCGTCATCGGCGGCGCGATGATCGCATAAGCAAGGTCGCGAAGCGCACGCTCGTCATCGGTGAGTGGCGCGCGGGAAACCGGCTCGCTGCGGCTCGCGGCCACGTAGGAACCCGCGACCGGGAGGATCTCGTCGTGAAAATAGGAAGGTACCGGGCGCTCGAAATCGCCGATGCGCGCGCATGCGCCCGCAAGCACGGCGAGCAGCAGCGCAGAAAGAACCCGTATCAAGGAAGAGAACTGCACCTCAGGCCGGGCGCTTTGTGCGCCTGCGCGGCCTGCCACTGTTCTTTGCGCGCGGCTTCGCTTGCGATTCCTTGCGCGCCTGCTTCGCGACACGTTCGATCCGGATTACCGGCAGCACGAGAATTGACGCACTGCCGCCGCCATTGACGGCGGGCGGTACGGCCCGCGCACGTTCCAGCGGAAATCTGACCAACAAACCCATTCCGGCCTCCTCGGGCCAACGCCGGCAACATCCGGCTTTTCCCAAGTAACAATCGGTTAGGGTTAACAGGCTGTTAACGGCGCGAATGCCGTCTAGCCCGGAGCTAAGTTCAGGAAATTCCGCCCGGCCCGGTCCTCGACCTCGACCAGCCACAGGTCCGGATCGAACTTCTGTTCGCGCGCGATCTTCGCCTCGACATCGGCCTCGGGCACGAACCCCGGCGGAAAAAGACTGGAAAACAGATGTTCCACCGGCCGCGCGTCGTCGAAAGCGCTCTGCGGCGCCGGGCCGTACAGGGCCGCGGTGCCGTCCAGTTTGGCGATTTTTACGAAGATGGCGCCCGCCTCTTCCGCGCCGCGGCGGCGGACTACGGCGAAGCTGCCCTCGTTATTGCAACGGCGGACATAGGCCGCCACCCAGATCGAACTCTTCAGACGCACGAATGCAGTCTAGTCGATCGGAGCGCCGTTTACAGCCGCAAGTTTCGTGAAAAGATTGTCCGACATCAGTCCGGTCACCGGCATCATCCAGTCGCGCTCGAAACGCTCGATGGCGTCCTTGGTATCGGGCGTGAAAGTGCCGCTCATCTTGAGTGGGCCGTAACCGAGCCGCGCCAGCGCGCGCTGCAAGGAAAGCACCCGCAGCGATTTGCGTTCGCCTTCGAGCGGGCCGTTGATCGAGCCGGTGACGTCGCCCTTCACGGGCGTTCGCTTGATCTGGTTGAGAAGGTCGTTGCTCGGCTCGATCGCGTTCTGGCCCTTGCCCTTCTGGAAATCACGGATCGCCTGTTCGGTACGCGGACCCGGCACACCGTCGACCGCGCCGTTATAGTAGCCGCGGGCCGACAGCTCGCGCTGAATGTTCTGAATCAGATCGGTCATGTTCTTTGCCGGCGCTTCGCTGGGGCGCGACTGCGGGTTCGGCACATCCCGGGACAGCAGACTGTCCAGCGTGGAGCGCGGCGACTCCTGAAAGGCGACCGCGTTCACGACCACCGAAAGAGCCGCTGCGGTCGCGATCGCAAGTGCGACCGTATCCGAAATCCTGCGCGGCAGTACGGCGGCGAATATGCGGCGGATGAGCGAACGGCGCTTCGGCGCGCGCTCGTGCGAATAGTCATCCTCGTAGTCGCCGCGCGCGCGGCGCGGGTTGCTGATGCGCTTAGGCACTTTTTCTGACCTTCAATCCGTCACGGCCGGCGGCCGGACGCTGTGGAAACTTCGTAATCTGACCGTTGGCTGGGGGTCTGGCGACCGGCTGGCAATCGAAAGGCAGACTCACGATCACTTTGGTGCCTTTTCGCAGCCTGCTTTCGATCTCGACCGAACCGCCGTGCAGTTTCACCAAACCCATGACGACCGAAAGTCCGAGGCCGGTACCCTCGTAGTCGCGATCATAGGTTGAATGTCCCTGAAAAAACGGATCGCCCAGCCTTGCAATATCGGCTTCGGGAATGCCGATACCGGTGTCGGTGACGATCAACTCGATTTGCTTGCCGCGGGAGCGCGCGACGATATCGACCTTGCCGCCCGACTCCGTGAACTTGATGGAGTTGGAGACCAGATTGATGACGACCTGCCGCAATGCGCGAGGGTCCGCGTTGATCTCAGGCAGATCGCCCGCGATATCCGCGAACAATTGAATCCCGGCCTGTTCCGCGCGCAGCGACATCATCTCGCGGCAGCTTTCGATCAGCGGCTTGATCGCGAAGGGCTCGGTGACGATCTCGAAATGGCCGGCTTCGATCCGCGACATATCCAGAATGCCGTTCACGACGGCGAGAAGATGCTCGCCGGAATCGCGGATCAGCCGCGCGTAGTCCTGGCGGCGGGTGGCGTCGAGCTTCATCTCGTCTTCGCGCGCGAGCATTTCGGAGAATCCGATGATCGCATTCAGCGGCGTCCGCAGCTCATGGCTGACGGTCGCGAGAAATTTGCTCTTGGCGTCGTTTGCGCGTTCGGCTTCGCTGCGGGCGTACTCGATCGCAAGCGCGTCTGCCTTGCGCACCGAGACGTCGCGGAACACGGAAACAACCTGCCGCGCGCTGCAGGCCGGGGAATCGACCGCGGCATCGATGCCGTGGCTGCGCATTTCGACCCAGATGAATTCAGGATCCGCGTTACGGTCCCCCGGCCACTCGCGCTTCAGCCGGAACTCGAGTGAAACCGGATTGGGATTCCGGGCGGCGTCGGAGATCGCCTTCAGGAACGCCGGACGGTCGGCCAGATGCACGCGGTCGAACAGCCTGTGTCCGAGCAGTTCGGAAGCGGAAATCCCCGTCAGCTGTTCGGCTGCAGGGGAAATAAAGGTGATTGCGCCGTCGCGGCCATGGCGCGCGATCACGTCGGACATATTCTGGGCGAGCAGCTTGTAGCGCGCCTCGCTCGCAAGCTTCGCGAGATGTCCTTCCCGGACGAAGGCGCTGTTCGCGAGCGCGATCCCGCCCGCGTAGAGCGCGGCGGTGGTGACGCCCGCGATCGAGAGCCAGCCCTGGCTGGCCGAGACAACGGCCGGCGCCGGCACCATGAACCAGAGGGCCGCGGCCGTAAAAATGGCAATTGCGATGGTTGCCGCGATCAGGCGGCGGGAAGCCGACAGCGAGGCTTCGAGCGCGATCACGACGATCCAGGGTGCCGCGAAGGAGCCGAGCCCGCCGGTTACCGCACCGATCAACGCGACCAGAATTGCTAGCGCGCAGGCGGAAAGCAGATGCGCGCGCTCGTACTCGCCGCTTCTGGAGAGATACCAGACCAGAAGGATCGGCGTGAGCATCCAGCATAACGCGAATACTTCGAGCGGGCTGGGCACGCCGCGCCATGCCAGATACGCAGGAAACACGGCGAGCGCGCTCAGTCCGACAAAAAGCCTGGTCGCGATAAACGCGCGGTGCCGCGCGGCGACCAGGGAATCCTGCCGTGCGCTCGGATGGAGCAGCGCATCGAGATAAGCTCGGATGGGCGCAAACATGGAACTACGCAACTGTTACTTTCGCGGCGCGTTTCGGAAGCATATTCCCGCGCCGTCCCTCACCTGTTACGGCAAAGAGTAGAAGTGCGCGCTTAAGCGAACCCTAAATTCCGCCGCGCGGCGCGGCCTCGATGCATGCGAAAACCCCTTATTTCACGGGGCTTTCCACGCCTCCCTCCGGCATGGTGAACGATCCCTTTCCGGGGATGGTTTTCGTTCTCTTATTGTACCCGCCGGGACACTTCTTTTTCCGTCCAGATCAAAATGGTTTCGAAACCATCTCTGGAATTTCCAGCATTCGAGACGAATCTTCGTCGAAGGCCGAACGATTCTTTGAAAGCTCCCGGCTTATGGTGCACCACGACGCGGTAGATAAGCCGCGCGGGGACGAAGGGCGTCATGTTCTTTCTGTTGCGGGTAGCCTTCTGGCTTTCCATCGTGGTCGTGCTTCTGCCTTCCGGGCCGAAGACGAACCCGAACGCGCCGGAAGTGAGCACATTTGAAGCGATCGGCGCGGCGCAAGCCGCGCTAAAGGATGCGCGCGGGTTCTGCGAACGCGAGCCCGAAGCATGCGCGGTCGGCTCACAGGCGCTTCAGGTATTCGGCCAGAAGGCGCAGAACGGCGCGAAGATGCTCTACGAGTTCCTGTCCTCGAAGGCCGACCCTAAACATGACGAACCGACCGGCTCCACGCCACGTCCGGGCCGCGACACGCTGACCGCCGAGGATCGCAATCTGCCATGGCTTGCGCCGCAGAAGGTCTCGTCACCGCAGAATCTCCCGCGCCGCGCGGGCTGATTGCCATCAATCACCGATAATTGTGCCTTCCGCTCCGGACGCCTATATCTGGCCTCATGAACGAGCGTATCGAAAGAATTGTCGAGGACTTCGAACTCCTCGATAGCTGGGACGACCGCTATCGCTATGTGATCGAACTCGGCCGCAAGCTGCCTGCGCTTTCGCCGGAAGATCACAACGATGCGAACAAGGTACAGGGCTGCGCGAGCCAGGTCTGGCTGACCAGTGCACAACTCCCGGCCGCGAAGCCGGGCGGAAGCCCGATCCTGCGATTTGAAGGCGACAGCGACGCGCATATCGTGAAGGGCCTCATCGCCATTCTGTTCGCGCTCTACTCCGACGAAAGCGCCGAGAAAATTCTCGCAACCGACGCCAATGCTCTCTTCAACAAGCTCGGTCTTGGCGAACATCTGACGCCGCAGCGCTCGAACGGATTTCGTTCGATGGTCGAGCGCATGAAGTCAGACGCGCAGAAGGCGCTGCGCTCCGTTTAATCGCGATGGGCGTCCATGGTCGGACGCGCGTCTTCGGCTTGCCAGGCACGCGTTTGCGCGCGATTTCTTCCGGTGATCTTCGCGGCCAGCCCATAATGCCGCGCAAGCCGGTCGAGTGCGAGGCCGAGCACGACCTTCGACGTCCGCCGCGGCCAGCCGCGCTCGCGCTCCACCGTCTCGAGCCCCTTCAGAAAACAGCAGACATCGAGCAGCAGGCCCGAGAACTCCGGACCCACGGCATCGAGCGCACGGTTGAGACGCTCCTTTGCAGCGATCACGAAATCTGAGAAATGCATCGCACTGTCGCCGCCCGTGCGCCTGCCATGCGCAACCGGCGAAGTCAGATTCGCGCCGATCCGCGGGGTCATCGCGGCGCGCGTGAAATCTTCGCGCAACCGCTCGCCTGCCGCGAATTGCACGGCATCGATCATCGGCCGCCCATCCTGATCCTTGCGCCGCGCGAGCCACGCGAGCGGGCTTTCGCTTTCGTTGACGAGCAACGCATCCGGTGCGGCCTGTGCATGCTCGCGCGTGGCGCGGGCGATGCCGTGCTTCGAAACACGATCTCTTGCGGCCGGCCTCCTGCCTTTTTTCATCGTGCAACTCCGCAGATCGCGTACAGAAGATCTTCCAGTTCGGAGAGTTCGGCATCGAATTTCCGGTCGTCGCGGCGATCCTCGATCAGGCGGCAGGCATGCGCCGCCGTGCTGCGGTCGCGGCCGAAATATTCGGCGACTTTCGCGAGCGGCAGACCGCCCGCGGTATGCGCGAGGTACATTCCGATCTGCCGCGCCGTCGATACCCGGCGCGACGAACGGCGGCTCGTGACAACTTCCGACGCCGCGACGCCCGCGGCACTCGCCGCCAGACGAACCGCCAGCGCGCAGGTCATTTCACTCGGCATCGAGGTCCCGCGCGCCGCCACTACAAACGCATGCATTCCGCCGCTCTCCCTGATAGGAATATATACCCATATATGTCCTTGACACCACAGACACTACAGATAGATACAGAAGGCCCTTCGGAGCAGTCCGAAGGTGCTGGCGCGCTCGGTGTTGTGGTGACGGAAGAGATGGTGGAGGCTGGGGCTAAGGTGATCTGGAGTCACCTTAGCGATGTTATGGCCTTTGGGTCCCCTTCTGGCCGAGAGTTGGCATCTGAGGTCTTTCGGGCCATGGCAAATCTTTCGCCAAAAGAGCCGTGTTGATCTCTTCTGCGTAACGATGAAGACACTCAAAGCTAAGGTAGAACCAGACAAGCTGTTCCATGAGGTCTTTGTCGCTTAGTGCTATCGCTCTAGGGTTGCCCAAGTAGTAGAACGGTCTTACTTCGCCCTTGCCCTCAGCGTCGTAGATTGGTTTGTAGGGCGCGTGGATGGCATCGTTCCGCTTTCCAGAGAGACCGTCTGTTTGTTTGCATAGCCAATCAATGTCTTCGGCGCACTCGGCTCTATTATCCAAAACAGGGCTGCTCCAAGCCGCAGCTCTTAGCATCTCGCGTTGACCACGATCTGCTATTACAGAGTTCCAGATAGGAAAACCTAAGTTCGAGTCCACACCTACTAGTCGCGAGAATATCCAACCCATTGAGTCGTGCAGGTCGTTCCAAGCGATAACAACTCTTCCTAGTGCCGTTTCGATAGGCTCCATCAATTCACGGCGTTTGAGGCGCTTCATGGCAAAACCCTCGGAAAAATACTCAAAAGAAGAGACAGCGAAACGCGCTGAGAAGGCGCTGCGCGTTGCGCTAACGAGCAAGAAGAAACCTCGCAAAGGCGAGAAAAGAAAGCCGAAGTATTAAGATTTATCTTTCAGGAGTTTTCGGACCCATGCCAGCATCGACAGTTCATTCAGATTTGAAGACCCGTCATCCATCCGTTGGTAGTCGCGAAAATCCTGGTAAGCGTCCTCGACTTTTTTCAAAAAGCGCGCTCGAAAGTCTGGATCGGATTCAGCAAGAGTTTGAACGACGCAAGCGGTTAGGGCTACCGCCCCCCTCATTGCGTGAACTAGATCGTCTGTAGGCTTCATGGCTTCCCCCTCTTTTGGAGGGCGAAGCCTAGCCTAGCGAACCCAAATCCGCCGAATCTGTTTCTTTGGCGGTAATCCGCGCTTCTTTCTCCAGCGGAGAAATCTCCCCGCTGGATACTTGAACGACCGCTCAGTGAGCTTGTCGGTACGTGAGCCGCTTACCTTCCGCGCCACGGATGGCGAGCAGCGCACGTACTCCATCGCCTACGCCCATCGCCACGCGATGATTGTAGCGGAAGTCGAACTCCGCGAGATACCGGTGCAAGTGCTTCTCTTTGCAGTGCTGGTACACGCCACGCATACCGCGCTTAAAGATACCGAAAAAGCCTTCGACCGAGTTAGTGGTTACGTCGCCACGGGCATATTCCTTGATGGCGTGGCGCACGGTTTCGTGCTTCGCGACCTCTTCGCTCATGCGGGCATAAAGGCGGCTTTCGTCCGTATGCAGGCGGGTTTCGTGGTTGATGTTCTCGCGCACGATGTTGGTAACAACGTCCTGATCCGCAGAGGCCACGTGGAACGAGCGGATACGACCGCCACGCTCGACTAACGAGACGATGGGGCGGCTGTTGCGCTTCTTGTGACCCTTGAGGAAGGGGCGACCCTTACGCTGCGGAGAGACGTAAACCTCTTCCGGCTTACCGAAATAGGTTTCGTCCGCTTCTACGATCTTGCCGCCGCCGCCAAGCATCGGAGGCGGGGTCATGCCACCTTCGCGCATAGCTTCGCGGATACGGTGCGACATGAACCATGCGGCTTTGTAAGAAATTTTGAGGTGACGCTGTAACTGCAAGGAGGATACGCCCTTCTTGCTTTCGCACATGATGGCGAAGCCTTCGACCCATTTACGCAAGGGGATATGGGACCGCTCCATGACCGTTCCGGTCGTGACGGTGAAATCCTTGCGGCACTTTGAATTTGCACAGCGATAGCGACCCACTTTCTTAGTGGCGTAGTACTTCTTGCTTTCGCAGTGATGGCAGACAGGGCCGTTCGGCCAGCGGATAGCCTCCATGGCTTCTCTGGCGAGGTCTTCGTCTGCGTATGTTTTTGGCCCGAACATCGAACTGCTCCGTTTGATGCCCTTTATCTATATCCTGACCATTGTGGTGTCAAGGACATATATAGGAATATATACTTATCATAGAGATTGCGGCCATAACGGGGATAACGCGTTTTCCTCAGCGCAGCGCGAGACGGCAAATTGTGAAGAAAGCAAAGCGGCTTAGCCGGATTCCAGGCCCGCTGTGGATAGGAATTTATCCCCCACCCGCGCCGGAGGCCGCAGATTCCGGGCCTCATGCGAGGAGCCCGCCATGCCTTTCCGCGACCCGCCCGTCATCATCCGCGGCCCCGTCCGCTCGCCGATCCGCGTCTTCCGCAGCGAAACGCGGGACGACATACTCAAACGGCAGAAGCTGTTTCTGGGGGCACAACTCCCCGGACAGAAACCGCGGCTGCTCCGCGCCCTGCGTAGCGAGCGAAGAGCGGCGGGCAATGGCGGCTATGACCTCGCGCGTCATTTCGCGCTCGCGCGCTTGTGTAGCGCGGGAACCTTGCGAGCGGCGGCGGCGAAGCCTAGTTCAGACCCGAAACCCCGCACCCGGAGGAAGTCGATGTCCGAGACGACGAAGCGCCCCAAGGTCGTGAAGTCCGACGCCGAGTGGCAGAAGGAACTGACGCCGGAGCAGTTCTACATCACCCGCAAGCACGGTACCGAGCCCGCGTGGACCGGCCCGTATCTCAACGAGAAAAGCAAAGGCATCTACCGCTGCGTGGCCTGCGGCGCGCCGCTGTTCTCGTCGGAAACGAAATACGATTCGGGTTCGGGATGGCCGAGCTTCTACCAGCCGATCGAGGGCGGGGCCGTGTCGGAACATTCCGATAATTCGTTTCTCATGCGCCGCACCGAAGTCCGCTGCGCCTCTTGCGAGGCGCATCTCGGCCACGTATTCCCGGACGGACCCAAGCCGACCGGGCAGCGCTATTGCATGAACGGTCACGCGCTGAAACTGCAAAAGGCCGATGACCAGAACAACAAATAGCGAAGGCTGGAATCTCGAAGCGCTCGGCACGACACCGGCCGCGCGGAAAATCGCATCGCAACAGATCGTCCACGGGCTCACGCTCGCGGACGATTTTACCTGGCTGCGCGACCCCAAGTGGCAGGACGTCTTCCGCGACACCAGCATCCTGCAACCCGAGATCAGAACTTATCTCGAAGCGGAGAATGCCTACACGGAAAAAGCCTTCACCCCGCACGAGGCACTCAAGAAGAAGCTGATCGCGGAGATGCGCGGACGCATCAAGGAGGACGACTCCTCGGTCCCTTCGCGCGACGGCCCTTACGCTTATTTCTCGCGCTACCGCGAGGGCGGTCAGCATCCGCTGGTCTGCCGCGAACCGTCGGGCGGCGGCGGCGCGGAAGTCCTGCTCGACGGCGACGAACTCGCAAAAGGAAAAGCGTATTTCTCGCTGGGCTCCGCTTCGCATTCGCCGGATCACAGGCTCATGGCATGGGCCTCCGACGACAAGGGCTCTGAGCTTTACAGCGTCCGCGTGAGGGAAATCGCCACCGGCAAGGACCGCGAAGATCTGGTCACCGACACCGGCGGCGGCATCGTTTGGCTCAACGACGGAAGCGGCTTCTATTACGTAAAGCTCGACGCGGAGCACCGCCCGTCGCGGATTTACCTGCATCGCCTCGGCAAGAACACTGCCGACGACGTACTGATCTACGAGGAGCAGGACAAAGGTTTCTTTGCCTCCATCGGCAAGCTCCAGGCGGATCGCTTCGCCGTGATCTCGACCGGAGATCACGATACGTCCGAAATCCGACTGCTCGATCTGAACGATCCCTCCGCCAGACCGCGGCTGATCGAGCCGCGCACCACCGGCCTGCGCTACGAGGTCGAGCATCATCCGTCGTTCAACGGCGAAGAAGTGCTGATCGTGCTCACGAACGCCGACGGCGCCGAAGATTTCAAGATCGCCTCCGTCCCCCTCGCGAATCCGGCACGCGCGAACTGGCGCGACCTGATCCCGCACAGCGCAGGCACGCTGATCCTCGATTGCTCCATCTTCAAAAACTGGTTGACGCGGCTCGAGCGTCACGAGGGCTTGCCCCGCATCGTGGTTCGCGAAATCGCGAGCGGCGAGGAGCACACCATTGCGTTCAAGGAAGAAGCCTATTCGCTCGGCTCCTCCACCGGGTTCGAGTTCGATACCGACAATCTGCGTTTCAACTATTCGTCGATGACGACCCCGACCGAAGTCTGGGACTACGACATGCGCACGCGCGGGCGCGTCATGCGCAAGCGCCAGGAAGTGCCCTCCGGTCACAATCCGGCGGACTACGTCACGCGCCGCATTTTCGCGAAGGCCAAGGACGGCGCCATGGTCCCGATTTCGCTGCTGCATCACGTGAACACGAAGATCGACGGCACCGCGCCCTGCCTGCTCTATGGCTACGGCTCCTACGGGATTTCGATGCCGGCGAGCTTTTCGACGAGCCGCCTGTCGCTCGTGGACCGCGGCTTCGTCTATGCGATCGCGCATATCCGCGGCGGCACCGACAAGGGCTGGCGCTGGTACCTCGACGGCAAGATGGAGAAGAAGGAAAATACCTTCACCGACTTCATCGCCTGCGGCGAGCATCTGATCACGGAGAAATTCGCGGCACCCGACCGCATCGTCGCACAGGGCGGTTCCGCCGGCGGCTTGCTGATGGGCGCGGTCGCAAACCTGCGGCCCGATCTATTCGCTGGCATCATCGCCGAAGTGCCGTTCGTGGACGTCATCAACACGATGCTCGACGGCTCCCTGCCGCTGACGCCGCCCGAATGGCCCGAGTGGGGGAACCCCGCCACCGACAAGGCCGTGCTTGAGCGCATGCTGCGCTATTCGCCCTACGACAATGTGAGGCCGCAGGCCTATCCAGCGATGCTCGTGCTGGCGGGACTGACCGACCCGCGCGTCACCTATTGGGAGCCCGCGAAATGGGTGGCGAAGCTGCGCGCATACAATACCGGTACCCAACCGGTCTTTCTGAAGACTAACATGGATGCAGGCCACGGCGGCGCCGCAGGGCGCTTTGACCGGCTCGATGAAGTGGCGCTCGCTTATGTGTTTGCCATCGTGACAGCCGGTGCGAATACCTCCTCATGAAACAGCATGAGAGGCTCGACGTATTCGCGACGCTGGCGATGGCCGCGCTCACGGCGAGCTGGGGATTTCAGCAGGTTGCGATCAAGGTCACGAATGACTCGGTATCGCCGATCTTTCAAAGCGGGCTGCGGTGCGCAGGGGCTTTTCTGCTTCTTATGGTCTGGTGCTACGCGCGCGGCATAAAGCTCTTCGAACGCGACGGAAGTCTGGTACCCGGCCTGATCGTCGGCTCGCTATTCGCTCTGGAATTCGTGTTCATCTACTGGGCGCTGGTTTACACCGATGTGGGGCGCAGCATTCTCTTTCTCTATGCGTCGCCCTTCATCGTTGCGATCGGTGCGCATTATCTGCTTCCCAACGAGCGCATGGGATTTGCGCAGATCGCCGGATTGCTGTGCGCATTCGGCGGTCTCGTGCTCGCGCTCCGCGATAGCCTCTCGGTGCCTTCATCTACCGCGCTGATCGGCGATCTGATGATGCTGGTTGCTGCCATCCTGTGGGCTGCCACCACGCTCGTCATCAAGAAGACGTCTCTGATCAAGATCCACTCCGCGAAGACGCTGGCCTATCAGCTCGGCATCACCGCACTGTCGATGCCGCTGGCGTTGCTCGCCGGCGAAAGCGGCATAACGAAATTCGACGGTCTCGTTGCCGCCTCGCTCGCCTATCAGATCGTGGTCGTTGCCTTTGCTTCGTATCTCGCGTGGTTCGCGCTCGTGCGAATCTATCCGGCGTCCACGCTTTCGGCGTTCACGTTCCTGTCGCCGCTGTTCGCGATGCTCTCAGGCGCGTATTTTCTGAACGAGGCCATCAGCCCGCTGCTCTGGATTGCGCTTGCGCTGGTGGCGCTCGGGATATGGCTGGTCAACCGGCCCAGAGCGCGAACTGCGCAGTCCTAGTGCGGCGCCGCGTTCGGTTCGCGGTATTCGTCATGATCGTCCACGCCCGAGCGCTTCACGTGCTCCTGCAACTCCTCGATCGAGTCGAAGCGCACGGTGCCCGACGGCAGTTCCGCTTCAATCGAGCGGTCGGAGTAAAGCGTATAGGCCATGCCCGCGATGATGCCGGAGCGAACCACGGTCGGCTCTGCGTGGCCGTGGTCCTCCAATTCCGGTTCGGGCGCCTGAGCCGGGCGTCGCCGCGGCCCCGTATCATAGGCGTCGGGAGCCACGACCGGCGGCGCTTCGCGGCGGGACGGCTGCGGCGCGGCACGGCTCGCGCGGTTCGATTGCAGCGGAATTGTTCCGGGCTCATGCGGGCGACTGTTTGGTTCACGGTTATTGACTTCGCCCTGCGCCCGCATCCAGCGCGGAGCGGGGCGTTCGTCTTGCAATTCGGCGAACTCGTCGGCGAATTCATCGCGAGCTTCGTTCTCGAAGCGTTTGCCGTCCTGATGCGCTGGACGGGACTGCATCCGCTGCTGCGGACGGGACGCTTCCGGCGTCAGCGATGCGCGGGGAGCGGGTTGCTGGCCTCGGGATGCCGGTTGCTGCCCGCGCGGAGCGCGCGACGGCGGCGGGGCCGCAGGCTCTTCGGCAAAATGATCGTCGTCTGCTTCGGCAGGCTGGTTGCGGGTCGCGCGGGGGAGCGGCATCGGCGCCCTGTCACCGGCTCCATCGTTCAGCGCGGGGCGGGGCCCGGCCTGTCCGAGGCCGGCGTCTTCGATACGCTCGCCGACATCGCGGAGCGCCCGAAGCACCTGACCGAGCGCTGCGACGACCAGTCCGCCCACGAACACGGTCGCGCCGGTATGGATAAGGTCGCTACCCAGCGCGAGGCCGGCGGCCCTATCCGGCATGCCCGCAATTGCGATCACAAGTCCCAATACCGAAAGGGCAATTCCCCCCAAGGTTATGATTGCGGGCATTTTCGGCAGCACTCCTGTTACTCACTGAAACTACTATAGGCGGTATTGCGTTAAGTCATTCTACCAGAAGGCGGCATTTTAACGCCATAAGGCTGTTTAATGCGGGGGCTATACGCAAGGTTGTTCCTGTTGCGGGTCCGCGCTTATGTAGCGCCCAGCGAAATCAAGGAGATCCCGGATGACGTTCAAACTCCCCGACCTACCCTACCCGCACGACGCTCTTGCTCCCTACATGTCGAAAGAAACGCTCGAATATCACCACGACAAGCATCACCTGGCTTACGTGAACAACGGCAACAACGCGCTGAAGGGAACCGATCTCGAAGGCAAGACCCTCGAGGAAATCGTGAAGGGCTCGTTCGGGAAAAACCCCGCGATCTTCAACAACGCCGGCCAGCACTACAACCACCTCCATTTCTGGAAGTGGATGAAGCCGAATGGCGGCGGCAAGATCCCGGGCGAACTCGAGAAGAAGATCGTCGCCGATCTCGGTTCCGTCGATAAGATGAAAGAGGAATTCATCCAGGCCGGAACCACGCAGTTCGGCTCGGGCTGGTCCTGGCTTGCCGTCAAGGACGGCAAGATCGTCGTGACCAAGACCCCGAACGGCGAAAGCCCGCTCGTACACGGCGGCAAGCCGATCCTTGGCTGCGACGTTTGGGAACACTCTTACTACATCGACTACCGGAACCGCCGTCCGGATTATCTCAAGGCGTTCGTCGAAAACCTGGTGAACTGGGAATACGTCGCGGAGATGTATGCCGCCGCGATCAAAGGCTCGTAGATAACCGGAACTTCAGGTTTGCAGTTTCAGGCCCGGCGGGCGGAAAGCCTGCCGGGCTTTTTGAATGCATCGGCAGTTCCATGGCTCACATGCTGCACTGCACGTCTGAGCCCTTGTATTCGTAAAAGCAATTTGCACGAATCCGGCCTTAATCGCCTATTACTTAGGCGGCGGGCGCATCGCCGGACGCCCGTTTCATCATGGGTTCCGCCCCGGCGCGAACCGAACGACCGTCCCCCGATATGCGCTTCGACAAGATCAACTTGCGTCGGCCTGCCACGGCGGCCGATCTTCTCGCGCTTGCAGTTCTTGTCGCCCTGGCTGTCATCGCCGTGTTGACCTTCGACGATTACGGGCTCGGCTGGGACGACTACGCGCATTCGCACTACGGCGAACTGCTCTACTCCTATTATTCTTCGGGACTCGTGGATAAACGTGCGTTCGCGTTCTCCAACCTCTTCTATTACGGCGGCGGTTTCGATCTCGCCGCGTCGGTGCTCGACCGGTTTACGACGACCGATCTGTTCGAATCCCGCCGCCTCATGGGGGCGGTGGTCGGCCTGCTCGGGTTGTTCGTCGTCTGGCGGCTTGCACGCCGCATCGCCGGGCCTATCGCAGGCGTGAGCGCGCTGATCCTGCTTGCGATCACGCCGCTCTACTGGGGACACATGTTCATCAACGCGAAGGATACGCCCTTCGCGGTGGCGATGATCTTCCTGCTCTACACGCTGGTACGGGCCTTCGACGAGTACCCGCGGCCGAAACCGCTGACGATCATACTGTTCGGCCTGGCTCTGGGGCTGCTTATCGGCACCCGGCTGATCGGCGGGATTGCCATTCTTTTCGCGGGAACGGCACTTCTCGTCTTGCTGCTCGCCGAGGCGAGAACGCTCGGGTTCCTGCCCGCTTCGAAGCGCGCCGCAACGCTCGTGGGAAGCCTCGCGCTATCGCTGCCGCTTGCCTACGTCGTGATGGCGCTGGTCTGGCCCTACGCGGTGCAGGCCCCGCTCAATCCGTTCAAGGCGTTCGCCTATTATTCGAATTTCTGGGAGAAGCCCTGGAAAGAGCTCTACGACGGCATGCTGATTTCCATTCCGCAAATGCCGCGCAGCTATCTGCCGAAACTCTGTCTGCTCAAGATTCCGGAGATCGTCGGCGCGTTCGCGATTGCAGGCGCCGCGGGCTCGCTTGTTGCGATCATTCGTGGCATCGGCACGCCCGCCAAACGCGCGGCGCTTGCGCTGCTCGTCGCCGCGGCGCTGTTTCCGATCCTGCTCGCGATCATCACCCGTCCAGTCCTCTATAACGGCATCCGGCATTTTCTTTTCGTGGTGCCGCCGATGGCGGTGCTCGCGGGCGTTGCGAGCGCATGGCTCTTCGAGAAGCTCAATGCGTATCGCCGTCCGGCTGCGCTCGCAGCCCTTGCCGTCTTCACGCTCTCCATCGGCATTACCATCGCCGACATGGTGCGCATCCATCCCTATCAGTATGCGCTGTTCAATCGCGTGGCAGGAGGCGTGCAGGGAGCCGCCGACCGCTACATGATCGACTACTGGGCGCTCGGCTTCAAGGAAGCGTCCGAAACGCTGCTCGAAAGAATCGAAGAACAGAAGCTTGTGAAGCCCGCGAACCGGAAATGGAAAGTCGCGGTCTGCGGCCCGGCCGCCGTCGTTGGCCTCGAACTCGGCAAAGATTTCGAGGCTACAAACGACTCCAGGGGCGCGGATTTCGCCGTTTCGCTCGGCACATTTTACTGCGCAGAACTCTTTGCGCCGATCATCAACGAAGTCCGGCGGGACGGCGTGGTATTTGCCCGCGTTTACGACATCCGCCGATCGAGCTTTGTCTCCACCTACATTCCCGAACCATCGGACTGGGACCAGGTCACGTCTCAGTCCGGAGTTCATACGTTCTGGAAGTAACAGGCCGGATGAACGCCCGCGCATTCATCTTTGACGCTTACGGTACGCTGTTCGACGTTCATGCCGCGATTGCCCATTACCGCAAGCGCATCGGCCCGGACGCCGACCGCATCTCCGAGGTGTGGCGCACGAAACAGCTCGAATACACCTGGACCCTGACCGCCATGAACCGCTACGAGAATTTCGAGCGGCTTACAGAGCGCGCCCTCGACTTTGCGCTCGCGCGCCACGAGAAAAACGATCCTGCCTTGCGTGCCGATCTTCTGGCCGCCTACCGCGAACTGAATGCCTATCCTGATGCCAAGGACGCACTGCATGCCCTGAAACAGTCGGGCAAAACGACCGGCATTCTTTCCAACGGCTCTCCCGAGATGCTGCAAGCCGCAGTCGATGCCGCGGGGATCGGCGGCGTGCTCGATCATGTGCTTTCGGTCGATGTGCTCCGGATCTACAAGCCGAGACAGGAAGTCTATGCGCTCGTGACAAAGGCGCTTTCGGTGCAGCCGGAAGAAATCGTCTTCGTTTCCTCGAACCGATGGGACGTCGCAGGGGCGGCCGGTTTCGGGTTCAAGCCGGTCTGGGTCAACCGCAGCAAGATGCCCGACGAATACGCCGATCTCGCGCCGGTCGCGACGCTCGACAGTCTTGCGGCCCTCTCGGCACTAGAACTTTAGCTGCGAAGCGCATCGAGCAGACGCGCCCAGCTCCGTGCGCCCTTGTGAAACGAGGAGAGATTATACTTCTCGTTGGGCGAATGGATGCGGTCGTCATCGACACCGAAGCCGATCAGTAGCGAATCCATCCCCAGATCGCGCTTGAAATTTCCCACGATTGGAATCGAGCCGCCCGATCCCTTCAGCACGGCAGGCACGCCCCACTCGGCAGCGAGCGTTTCACGCGCCTTCTTCAGATAGGGCGAGTCGAGCGGCAGTTGCAGCGCAGGGCTTGCGCCGTGCGAATGAAACTCGGCCTTGCAGTCGGCAGGTAGCTGACTGCGCACGAAATGTCGGAACGCTTCGCGGATCGCAACCGGATTCTGATCGCCGACGAGGCGAAACGAGAACTTCGCCGAAGCCTGCGCAGGAATGACCGTCTTCGATCCGATGCCGGTATAGCCGCCGATGATGCCGTTGACGTCGCAAGTTGGCCGCGACCAGATCTGTTCGAGCACATGGCGGCCTTTCTCGCCTGCCGGAGCGCTCAGCCCGATCTCGCCGAGAAACTTGCTTTCGCTGAAATCCAGCGCCCGCCATTGCGCCGTGATTTCAGGAGCGAGTTCGCCCGCGCCTTCATAGAACCCCGGAACTGCGATCCGTCCCTGCCCGTCATGAACCGAAGCGATGATCCTCCCCAACACGCGGATCGGATTGATCGCAGCGCCGCCGAACAGGCCGGAATGCAGATCGCGGTCTGCGGCTTTGATCACGACTTCTTCGAGCAGCAATCCGCGCAACATCGTGGTGATTGCCGGCGTGGTATCGTTCCACATGTCGGTGTCGCAGACGAACGCGACATCCGCCTTCAGTTCTTCCCTGTTCGCTTCGAGGAACGGAGCGAGCGAAGGGCTGCCGGTTTCCTCCTCGCCTTCCAGAAGGATCGTGACACGCAGGGGCGCCTTACCTTCGATCTCTACGAAGGCGCGCAACGCCTCGACGAAAGTCATCAACTGGCCCTTGTCGTCGGCCGCGCCTCGTCCCACGATCACCTTGCGGCCGCCGACCGTCCGCACCTGCGGTTCGAACGCGGGCGTTTGCCAAAGCTCGACCGGATCGGCCGGCTGAACGTCGTAATGCCCATAGAAAAGAACATGCGGACCCGAACCGTGCTCTTTGGTGTGCGCGACAACCATTGGACGGCCTTTGGTGGCGCGGACGCTTGAATCGAGGCCAAGGCTCGAGAGTTCCTTCGCAAGCCATTCGGCAGCCGCGAGACAGTTCTTTGCAAAAGCCGGGTCGGTGGAAACGCTTTCGATCCGAAGGAGCGAAAACAGGCGCTCGACGCTTTTGTCGAGGTTGCCGTCGATTGCAGCGAGTACCTTCTCGAGCACCATATACGATCTCCCGGAATTGCGGGAGAACGCTAGCAATCATTTATGCAGACGGAAACGGATTTAGTGCAACAAGGCATCGGCGCGGGACGCGATGTGCGGAGACACTTCCTCGCGCCGCTTGGCTGCGCTGCGCGCGGCGATCGCCTCAGCGCGGCGCCTGGCGCGGCGCGCGTTCTGCAACAACTGCGCGACCCGGCGGTAAAGCAGCCGTACCGGAACGGGCGCGGCCAACACGATCGTATAGCCGGCGCGAAGCGCAAGTCGGCGCTGCTCGCTGGTCGGCTCGGGAAGCATCAGGATCGCCGGGATTGAACTCGCTGCGAAGGGATTGGGAACGATAAAGCTGCCGGGGTCGTTTGCAGAAAGGCTCGGTCCTTCGATCAGAAACAGATCGGGCGCAGGCGCGCTGGAAGTTTCCGCAACCGTCGCGATGCCGGCAATCTCGAACGAGCCAAGCTCAGAGAGCGCTTTGACAAGCGCTTCACGCCGCAAGGGATCGGAATCGATCAGCACAAGCCGCGACGCAATCAACGAGCGCATTTCCCCACCAGCAATACGCGCAATCAATAAAAAAGGATCAGCCGAAATACCTAGGCAGGGAGCGTATCAGCCCCGGCAAAATTTTCAACCATTGTCCGAACGGGTGGTCCGGCCGAATTTATAAACTCGGGCCGCTATCGGCGCAGTATGCCTCCCAGCGCCCCGCGAAGAATGGCGCGGCCGATCGTATTGCCCATGGAGCCGCCGATTTTCTTGCCTATTTCACCTGCGACCGCGCCGCCGATACGGTTGGTCACCGAACGGGTCACCTCACGGGCGACTTTCTGGCCGGTGGAGAGCTTCTCGCCCCGCTTACGGTTTGTACCGAAGATTCCCCCAATCAGATCGCCGATGCCGCCCATAGTGCTGCCGCTCGGCTGCTGATTGCCGTCACCCTGATCCGCGTTGCGGGTCTTGATGTCGGTCTTCTTCTGCAAAATCTCGTAAGCGGATTCCGAATCCATCGCCTCGTCGTACTTGCCTTTGACCGGGCTCTTCGCGAGGACGGCCTTGCGCTGCGCGTCGGTCACCGGCCCGACGTTACCTGCAGGCGGCCGGATCAGCGTGCGGTCCACCATAGACGGCACACCGTTGCCTTCCAGGAACGAGGTCAGGGCTTCGCCCTTGCCGAGTTCGGTAATCACACGCTCCACATTGATCTTCGGGTTCGGCCGGAAGCTCTGCGCCGCGACTTTCACCGCCTTCTGCTCTTTCGGCGTATAGGCGCGAAGCGCATGCTGGACGCGATTGCCGAGCTGCGCGAGTACGGTTTCCGGAACGTCCGCCGGATTCTGGGTTACGAAGTAAACGCCGACACCCTTCGAACGGATCAGACGCACCACCTGTTCGATTTTATCGAGCAGCGCCTTCGGCGCTTCATCGAACAACAGATGCGCTTCGTCGAAAAAGAAGACGAGTTTCGGTTTGTCGAGATCTCCAACTTCGGGAAGCTCCTCGAACAACTCCGAAAGCAGCCACAAAAGGAAGATCGAATAGAGCCGCGGGTTGCCCATCAGCTTGTCGGCGGCAAGCAGATTGATGACGCCTTTGCCGTCTTTGATCTTCATCAGATCCTTGATTTCGAGCGCCGGCTCGCCGAAGAACTTTTCGCCGTTCTGGTTTTCCAGCACCAGAAGCTGGCGCTGGATGGCGCCGACCGAAGTCGAGGACACATTGCCGTAACTTTTCATCAGATCTGCGGAATTTTCCGCGACGAAGTTCAACATCGCGCGCAAATCTTTCAGGTCCATGATTGGAAGGCCGTTTTCGTCGGCAACCCGGAACGCGATATTGAGCACGCCTTCCTGCGTGTCGTTCAGATTCATCATGCGCGAGAGCAGAAGCGGGCCCATTTCCGAGACCGTCGCGCGGATCGGGTGACCCTGTTCGCCGAAAAGATCCCAGAATATGACCGGAAACTGATCGGGCTCGTATTTCGTGTCGATTTCCTTGCAGCGTTTGACGATCCAGTCCTTGCCTTCGCCCTCCTGCGACACGCCGGAAAGGTCGCCTTTGATGTCGGCTGCGAAAACCGGGACGCCGGCGCGCGAAAATCCTTCCGCGATCGTCTGCAAGGTGACGGTCTTGCCGGTGCCGGTCGCGCCGGTCACGAGCCCATGACGGTTCGCGAGGTTGAGACTGAGATATTGCGGCTTCGCTGCTTTGCCGATGAAGAGCTTGTCTTCGGTATCCGCGTTCGCCATTGCCTCACTCCTGCTGCCGGAAGTCCGGGAATGTTATAATCCGGCTCGCGCCAAGTTTCCAACCTTGGCCAGATTCAAAATCCCGCTTAACAGTCAACAAGAAAGTTGGAAAAAAACATTTTGACACTGCACCGCTTTTGCCTGACGACAGATGGCGAGACCGAATGCACGAACGGTTTGAGGGGGCGTCGATGCTCACGATTACGAAACGAACTTCCGTTATCGTAATCGGCTTCGAGGCTTCTCTCTCCGCACTGCAAAATCGCTTCCATCGATAGTCAAGAAACACGGCTGCGGTCTTTGTCCCGCGCCTCGTTAGGGAATTTCGGCGTGTCGAAGAAGGGAAACCCGTCTTACCCGATCGGACAGATCGCGGGAATCGATACGGCGTCGCTCGAAAAACTTCGAGCGGCCCGCGTTCGAACCACGGCGGGGCTGCTGAAAGCGGCAAAGGACGCCAAGGGACGCAAGCATCTCTCCGATCTGACTGGCATTCCAGTGACGGACATACTCGATCTCGTCAACCGGGCCGATCTCATGCGCGTCAAGGGCCTGGGCGGCGACTACACCTGCCTGTTGCGCGGCGTCGGAGTCGATACCCTGCGGGCACTTCGCCACCGCAATCCGAAGCATCTCGCGGAAAAGATGGCCGCCGAGAATGCGAAGCGACTGGATAAGAAAGCCCGAAACAGGAACGCGAGAGCCGTTCAGCTGCTTCCGAGCGAAAAGGCGATCCAGAAGTGGATCGAGCGGGCGCGCGAACTGTCGCTCAAGATCACCTACTAGCGCGGAACCGGACCGTCTTGCCTTTTCGGCAGGCCGGCGTTCTAGTCAACCCATGCTTGCAAAGCCGCCAGCAAGAACGCTTCGCGCGCGAGGCCGGAAAATTTCCCTTTCCGCCCGCCCGATCATCATGGGCATCCTGAACGTCACGCCGGACTCCTTCTCCGACGGCGGCGCCTATGACTCGCAAGGCGAGGCGGTCGATGCGGCGCAGCGCATGATCGCGGAAGGTGCGGCAATCATCGACATCGGCGGCGAATCGACGAGGCCCGGCCATGCGCCGCTCGACGCGGAGACGGAACTGAGACGCGCGATCCCGGCCGTGGAAATGCTCGCGGCGATCTCCGAAGTGACGATTTCCCTCGATACTTATAAAGCCGAAGTCGCCGCCGCGGGCCTGAAGGCTGGCGCGCACATCGTGAACGACGTCTGGGGTCTTTCCCGGGACCCCGATATGGCCAAAGCGATTGCAGATGGCGGTGCCGCCGCGATCATCATGCACAACCGGGAAGAAATCGACGGCGCTCTCGACATCTTCGATGACATGCGCGCGTTTTTCGGCAGAGCAGTCGAGAAATCGTTGGCCGCGGGCGTCGGCGAGGACCAGATCGTGCTCGATCCCGGCATCGGGTTCGGCAAGACGCTCGAGCAGAATCTGGCGATCCTCGGCAACCTCGCGCGGCTCAACGACTACGGATTTCCGGTATTGCTGGGAGCGTCGCGCAAATCTTTCATCAACAAGGTATCTCCGAGCGAGCCGGGCGAGCGGATCGGCGGCAGCGTGGTAACCACCGTATTCGCGGCGCTCGCGGGCATTTCCATCGTCCGTGTGCATGACGTCGCGACCCACATGCAGGCGCTACGCGTGATCGATGCGACGGGAGCCGCGAATTGAAAGGCGTGATCGACATCGCGGGACTCGTGATCTTCGCCAAGCACGGCGTGCTGGAAGAGGAAGCGCGCATGGGTCAGCGCTTTATTCTCGACATCCGCCTCGAGGCCGACGTTACCGAAGCGGTGAAGCACGACCGGCTCGCGGATACGGTCGATTACGGCGAGGTGATTGCGGTGACGGAGTCGGTTTTCCGCGACAAGCGCTTCTACCTGATCGAGGCTGCGGCGGCGCATGTCGCCTCCGGCATCCTCGCTCACTTTCCGGGCGTGAAGAGCGCCCGCGTCACCGTGAAGAAGCCTTCCGCACCGATCTCCGCCGTGTTCGATTTCGTCGCGACCACGGTCGAGAAGAAACGCGATGGCTGACGTCTATCTCGGCCTGGGCTCAAACCTCGGCGACCGGGTCGCGCATCTTGCACAGGCACGCGAAGCCATCGCGGAACAGGCCGGCGATATTCTCGCGGCGTCCGCGATCTACGACACCGCGCCCTGGGGACCCGTGTTGCAGGACAATTACCTCAATCAGGTCATCCGTGTTGCGACAGAGCTGGCGCCGGGCAGCCTGCTCGGCCTGCTGCACGGGATCGAGCGTGATGCGGGAAGGGACCGCAAGAGCGAAATCCGTTACGGCCCGCGTACACTCGACCTCGACATACTTATCTATGGCAGCCGCGCGGTGAACGAAGACGGTTTGACCATCCCCCATCCCCGGATTGCGGAACGCGCCTTTGTGCTGGTGCCGCTCGCGGAGATCGCGCCGGATCTTGCCCTGCATGGCGTGCCGGTTCGGGAGTTGCTTGGCCGCATCGACACCTCGGGCGTGGCCCGCTACCAACCCGCCTGAACCGCATCTTGGCGCAGTCTGGTCAACCGTGGCATGGTCGGAGCAGTTGAGTTGATTGCATGTCCGATTTGAAGCTCGCTTCCGAATTTCCTGCCGCCACGCGCGACGACTGGCGCAAGCTCGTCGATGCCGCGCTGAAGGGCGTACCTTTCGAGAAGAAGCTCGTCTCGAAGACCTATGACGGCATAGCGATCCAGCCGCTCTATGAGCGTGCCAAGAACGCGGCGCGCGTGGCTGGCAGGCCTGACGGCGAGCCGTGGGCCGTGTTGCAGCGGGTCGATCTCCGCGATCCGAAGGATGCGAACAAACAGGCGCTGCGCGATCTCGAGAACGGCGCAACCGGACTCACTCTCGTTTTTCCCGGTGCCGTCGGCAATTATGGCTTTGCCCTGCCCGCAAGCAAGGAGGCGCTTGCGCGGACACTCGACCAAGTATGGCTCGAAGCCGCCGATATCGAACTCGACATCGGGCCTGCCTCGAAAGACGCGCCGCTCTGGCTCGCGGAAATCGCAAGAGAGCGCGGGGTCGATCCGGCAAACACGAATTTCCGCTTCGGCATGGACCCGCTCGGCGCCATCGCGCATCACGGCGGCGCAGCAAAGTCCTGGAAGGAAAAAGCGCCGCATTTTTCTTCCCTCATCAAGGTTCTGACGCAGCGCGGCTTCAAGCGCCACCTCGCCGCCGCCGACGGGCGCATCGTGCATGCGAGCGGCGGCTCGGAAGCGCAGGAACTCGCTTTTGGGCTGGCCTGCGGGATCGAATATATGCGTGCGCTGGAAGCTTCCGGCATATCGCTGGACGATGCGCGGCGCGCACTATTTTTCCGGCTTGCGGCGGACGCGGACCAATTTCTCACGATTGCGAAATTCCGGGCATTACGGAAGCTCTGGGCGCGCGTCGAAGAAGCGTCATCGCTGCAACCGAAGCCGATCTTCGTCTCCGCCGAAACCGCGTGGCGGATGATGACCAAGCGCGACCCGAACGTGAACATGCTGCGAATGACCATGGCGGTGGCGGCGGCGGGCTTGGGCGGCGCGGATGCGATTGCTGTTCTTCCTCACACCGTCGCGCTCGGCCTGCCCGACGGGTTTGCGCGCCGGGTTGCGCGCAACACGCAGACCGTTCTCTTAGAAGAGTCCAATCTGTTTCGCGTCGGCGACCCCGCCGCTGGCTCCGGCGGCATCGAAGCCCTCACCGCAGAACTGTGCGAGAAAGCATGGGCGCTCTTTCAGGCGATCGAAGCGGCAGGCGGCATCGCGGAAGCGCTGAATTCCGGAACTCTGCAAAGGAAAGTCGCAGGGACCCGCGCGGCCAGGGTTGGCAACATCTCCGTACGCAAGGATCCCCTCACCGGCGTCAGCGAATTTCCGCATATCGATGAGCGGAGAGAACCGGTACTCGACGAAAAGCCGGAATTCGACCAGTTGCACCCCTCCGATCCAAATCTTGCACTGCCGCGTATGCGCTTCGCCGAGCCGTTCGAGGCGCTGCGCGATGCCGCAGATGCAAGGAAGGAGCGTCCGAAAGTATTTCTCGTCAATCTCGGCACGGCGGCCGACTTCACCGCACGCACGACCTTCGCGCGCAATTTCTTCGAAGCAGGCGGTATCGCGGCCGTACCGAGTGAGGGGCTCTCTTCGACGGAAGAAGCCGTGAAGGCATTCAAAGCTTCCGGCGCAAAGCTCGCCTGCATCTGCTCGTCGGATGAAGTGTACGCCTCGCAGGCGGAAGCCGTTGCAAAGGCGCTAAGAGATAACGGCGCAACCATTTATCTGGCGGGCCGCGGCGGAGACAAGGAAGCCGCATACGACGCAGCCGGCATCGGCGGCTTCGTGTTCGCGGGCTGCGATGTGATCGCGACGCTGAAAGAAGCGCACTCAAAATTGTAATGCGTCATGCCCGTGGTCGCGACAACCAGTGAAACCATCGGCCCGCCGAACAGACAGGCCCATGCCTGCTTGATGCCGATGCGCGCGAATTCATAAATCCAGGCGCGCAGGCGGCCTCCGCGCATCGCCCAGCGACCGATCTCAGCCTCGACTTCGATGAAGCGGGCGAGCGCCCTCCAGGCCGACGCCGCGCTTCTTTTGTTACTGTCAGGTACCGGGTTGTGCACCTAAACCACTGAAATATATAACATTATTGCAGTGCGTGATTATCTCGCCCGCCGGGGTATAAATAAGGCCATGAGCAAGTTGCCGGACTTCACAGCGGTTCAATTTCGCGAGAGCGATGTCAGTGCGCCTTCCGGCGCTGCCGAACCGTGGCTTACGCCGGAAGGAATCCTGGTGAAGCCGGAATATTCCGAGCGCGATCTCGCCGGCATCGACTTCCTCGACACCTGGCCGGGCATTGCACCTTATCTGCGCGGCCCCTACCCCACGATGTACGTCACGCAGCCGTGGACCATCCGGCAATATGCCGGCTTCTCGACGGCGGAAGACTCCAACGCCTTCTACCGCCGCAATCTCGCGGCTGGACAGAAGGGCCTCTCCATCGCCTTCGATCTCGCGACGCATCGCGGATACGACAGCGACCACCCGCGCGTCTCCGGCGATGTCGGCATGGCCGGTGTCGCAATCGACTCGATTCTCGACATGCGCACGCTGTTCGCGGGTATCCCGCTCGAGCAGATGAGCGTGTCGATGACGATGAACGGCGCGGTGCTGCCCGTGCTTTCGCTCTTCATCGTCGCGGGCGAGGAACAGGGCGTTTCGCCGCAAAAGCTTTCCGGAACCATTCAGAACGACATTCTGAAGGAGTTCATGGTCCGGAATACCTATATCTATCCGCCGACACCTTCGATGCGGATCATCTCGGACATCTTCGCGTACACTTCGCAGAACATGCCGAAGTTCAATTCGATTTCGATCTCCGGCTATCACATGCAGGAAGCGGGTGCCACGCAGGATCTCGAACTCGCCTATACGCTGGCCGACGGCGTCGAGTATGTCCGCGCGGGGATCGCCGCCGGTCTCGACATCGATAAGTTCGCGCCTCGCCTCTCCTTCTTCTGGGCGATCGGCATGAACTTCTTCATGGAAATCGCGAAGATGCGCGCGGCCCGCCTGCTATGGGCGAAGCTGATGAAGGAGTTCAATCCGAAGGACGCGCGCTCGCTTTCGCTGCGCACGCATTGCCAGACCTCAGGCTGGTCCCTCACCGCGCAGGACGTCTACAACAACGTGACCCGCACCGCGATCGAAGCGATGGCAGCAACGCAAGGACACACACAGTCGCTGCACACCAACGCGCTCGACGAAGCCCTGGCACTTCCCTCGGACTACTCCGCGCGCATCGCCCGCAACACCCAACTTTTCCTGCAACAGGAAAGCGGCACCACGCGGATCGCAGACCCGTGGGGCGGCTCCTATTACGTCGAAAAGCTCACCTATGAGCTTGCGAAGAAGGCATGGGATCACATCCAGGAAGTCGAAAATCTCGGCGGCATGGCGAATGCCATCGAAGCCGGCATTCCGAAGCTCAGGATCGAGGAAGCCGCGGCGAAGACCCAGGCGCGGATCGATGCCGGTATGCAGGCGGTGATCGGCGTCAATAAATACAAGCCCGAAAGCGAAGCCGAAATCGAAGTCCTGAAAGTCGACAACTCGGCGGTGCGCAAGCGCCAGATCGAGAAGCTCACGCAGCTTCGCGGAGAGCGCGACGAAAAATTGCTCGCGCAGAAACTTCAGGCGCTTACAAAGGCTGCCGAAACAGGCGAAGGCAATCTGCTTGCCCTCGGTGTCGACGCTGCGCGCGCGAAAGCGACCGTCGGAGAAATTTCGATGGCGCTCGAGAAAGTCTGGGGCCGGCACCGTGCGGAAATCCGCGCGATCACCGGCGTTTACAAGCGGGAGGTCGGGAATATGTCCGACGCAGTCGTCCGCGTGCAGAAGCTCGTCGAAAAGTTCGAGGCAGACGAAGGCCGTCGCCCGCGCATCCTAGTCGCAAAAGTCGGACAGGACGGTCATGACCGCGGTCAGAAGGTGATCGCATCCGCGTTCGCCGATCTCGGCTTCGACGTCGATATCGGCCCGCTGTTTGCGACCCCCTCGGAAGCCGCACGTCAGGCGGTTGAGAACGACGTGCACATCATCGGCATATCTTCTCTCGCCGCCGGACATCTTACGCTGGTGCCCGAACTGAAAGCCGCGCTGAAGAAGGAAGGCCGCGACGACATCATGATCGTGGTCGGCGGCGTCATCCCTCCGCAGGATTATGCCGAAGTGAAGGCCGCAGGCGCCGAAGCAATCTTCCCGCCCGGCACAGTGATCGCAGAGGCCGCAGAAGATCTCCTGCGTTCGCTCTCGAAAAAGCTCGGGCACGACCGGGCAGCAGCGGAATAATTATTTGAATGCTCCCCTGAAATCCGGCATCGCGGCGGCCGACGAATACATCGAACGCCACTACTTCTCGGTGCACGGGATGTCGTCGCGTTTCGCTGCGGCCGTCGGTGCTGCGACGATGCGTATCCAATCGGAGCACGGTATCGCGGGGCACTTTGCCGAGATCGGCGCTTTCGCGGGACGCTATTTCATCGCGCTCTCGCATGCGCTGACAGGCGACGAGAAGGCGATCGGCTTCGACACGTTTCACTGGCCGAGCCCGAAGGTGAAAACCAAACTGGAAGAGAATATCGCCAAGTATGGCGCTCCCGGCCGCTCGATCGTTGTCGCCGCCGACAGCCTGAAGCTCAGCGCGAAGGACCTTGTGGCGCTGGCGCCCGGTAAAAAAGTCCGTTTCTTCCATGTCGACGGCGAGCACACGCCCGAGCATCTGTCGAACGATCTGGCGCTTGCAACCCATACGCTTCACGAACGCGGCGTGATCTGCCTCGACGACATGCTGCACGCGGGCTACCCGACGCTCCCGGTTACCGTGCATGAGTTTCTGAAATGCGAGCCGTCGCTCCGTGTCTTCTGCGTGATCGACCGCGAAGATATTGCTGCGCAGACGAAATACATGATCTGCCGCGAGCCCATGTTCGACTTCTACATCGAACAGCTGATCGGTGCGTTCCCCGACAATGTCTGGCCTTTGGGCGCGGACTTCCGCTACGACAAAAAGGCGCTGGTGCTATCGCCGGACCCGAAACTCCCCAACTTCGACGATCTGCTGTAAACAGCAGCCATGCCGAAAGCCGCCCGCGTTTCTCCGGATATCGCAGAGCTCGCCCGCAGGGTTCTCGCCCATGACCGTGCGGCGCTCGCGCGCGCAATCACGCTCGTCGAGTCGAAGAAGGCGGAGCATCGCGGCAAGGCGCAGGAGCTCCTGCGCGAACTCCTGCCCGAAACCGGGCGGGCCGTGCGGGTCGGCATTTCGGGTGTCCCGGGGGTCGGCAAATCGACCTCCATCGATACGCTCGGCGCGCACCTGACCGCCGCCGGCCACCGGGTCGCCGTGCTTGCGGTCGATCCGTCTTCCACGAAGACCGGCGGCTCGATCCTCGGCGACAAGACGCGCATGCAGCGCCTCTCGACGGACGACAGCGCGTTCATCCGGCCCTCGCCGTCCGCAGGCACGCTTGGAGGCGTGGCCGCGCGCACACGCGAGTCGATGTTGCTGTGCGAGGCGGCTGGGTACGACGTCATCCTCGTCGAAACAGTCGGCATCGGCCAGTCAGAGATCGCGGTTTCCGGGATGACCGACGTATTTCTTGTGCTGATGCTGCCCGGCGCCGGCGACGAGTTGCAAGGCATCAAGAAAGGGATTCTCGAAGTCGCGGACATCATCGCGGTGAACAAGGCCGACGGCGATAACCTGCCTCGTGCACGCGCGGCGGCGAGTGCGCTGAAAGCCGCGATCCATATTTTCTCGTCGGATCAGAACGAAGCCGCGCCCGTACTCACCTATTCCGCACTGACCGGCGACGGCGTTGGAGCGCTGTGGGAAGCCGTCATCGCCCACCGCGAGCGGCAACTGAAAACCGGGCGTCTCGCTACAAGACGCCGCGCGCAGGAAATCAAGTGGATGTGGACACTGGTGGAGGAACACTTCCAGCAGCGCATCCGCTCGGACGCAAAAATTCGCGCGCGCGTGCCTGTGCTCGAGAAGGCGGTCGCAGACGGTAAACTGCCTCCTGCTCTCGCCGCCGACGAACTCGCCAAGCTGATCGGCCTTTCGGATTGATGGTCGCCGCGCCGCCTGTCCGTGTCGCTGTCGCGGGCTTTGGCCCGTTCCCGGGCGTGCCAAAAAATCCTTCTGCCGAAATCGTCCGTGAGATCGAAAAAATGCGGCGCTTTCCTGCGGCGAATATTGCGCTCGATACGGCGATCTTCGAAACCGCTTACGGCACGGCAGGATCGGCGCTGGAGAAGCTGATCGCAAAAGCACCCGATGCAATCGTGCTGTTCGGTGTTGCAGGACTCACAAAACATATTCGCGTGGAAACGATTGCGCGAAACCGCGCCTCACTCCTGCATCCGGATCGGGCCCGCTTCACGCCCAATACGGCAAAGCTTTTGCCCGGCGGTGCTCCGCTTCTGCGCGTGCGCGGCCCGGCGATACGGATGCGTGCCGCGATCCGCGCGACCGGCGTGCGGGCAGAACTGTCCATTAGCGCGGGAAGCTATCTCTGCAACGCGGTCTTTTACCGTGCGCTGGCGGCAGCTGCTGAACGAACCCCTGCGCCGTTAACCTTCTTCATTCACGTTCCGCAGGTGAGCCCTCGCGGCTTTTCTCTCGCCATGCTCGTTCGCGCCGGCGAAGCGGCGGTGTGGACGGCAGCGAGCGAGGCGGCTAAGTCCCGCCTTGTCCCGGGCCGGGACGGTTAATCCGGCCCGCTTCTTGAAACGGTTCTCCGTGGATTCCCATGCGGAGACGCATCATGACCCTCGACCGCCGCACGTTACTTGCCGCACTGACCGCAACCGGCGTCTCGGCTCCCGTGAGCGCGACGTATGCCGCAGCGACGCCCGGCGGCGGCTTCGGCATGGATGTCACGAAATTCGGTGTCCGCGCGAACGGCATCGACGATCAGAGCCGCGCGTTGCAGGAGGCGATCAACGCGGCCGCCGGATCCCGCGTGCCGCTGTTCTTTCCGCCCGGCGTCTATCGCGCCGGCGACCTCGTGCTGCCTTCGGGCGCAAACCTCGTCGGCATTGCCGGCGCGTCGCGCATCGCGCTTGGTTATGGCGCTTCGCTGGCCGCAAGTTCGCGGGCCGAGCAGATTACGCTTTCCGGGCTCACGTTCGACGGAAATTCGCGGCTATTGCCGGAGCACCGCGGACTTCTCACGATCCGCAACACACGCGATTTCGTCATGCGCGACTGCGCCGTTCTCTCCACGGCCGGTACGGGCCTTCTCCTCGAAAGCTGCGATGGCGAAGTCTCGAACAACGTCTTCACCGGCGCGCTGAAGGCCGCGATCTTTTCGCTCAATGCCACGGGTCTTGCGATCCGCAACAACACGATCCGCAACGCCGGGAACAACGGCATTCTCGTCTGGCGCTCCGAGAAGGGCGACGACGGCACTATCGTTTCGGGCAACCGGATCGAGGACATTGCCGCGCGCGACGGCGGTTCAGGGCAGAACGGCAACGGCATCAACGTCTTCCGGGCGGCAAATGTGATCGTTTCGGACAACCGCATCAGGAACTGCGCTTTCAGCGCGGTGCGCGGCAACGCAGCGTCGAACTTGCAGGTACGGGGAAATTCCGCCTCGTCGCTCGGCGAGGTCGCGATCTATTCCGAGTTCGACTTCGAAGGCGCGGTGATTGCGAACAACACCATCGACGGCGCCGCGCTCGGCATCTCGGTCACGAATTTCAACCACGGCGGACGCCTCGCGGTCGTGCAGGGCAATCTGATCCGCAACCTCGTGACGAGAGGCAAAGCTTTCGTCGATCAGGAGGCGCGCGGCATCGGGATCGGTGTCGAGGCCGACACCATCGTCTCCGGGAATGTGATCGAAAAGGCGCCGGTCGCCGGCATCTGGCTGGGCTGGAAGGAGTATCTCCGCGACGTAGCCGTCACCGGAAATATCGTGCGGCAGTCGCGTATCGGCATCGCCGTACAGGTCTCGAAAGGCGCGGGTTCGGCGCTGGTCGCGGACAACCTGATCTCAGGGACCACGATGGGCGCGATCCTCGGCATGGACGGACTGAAGCGCGTGACCAACGATATGTCCGCCGAGAAACCCGCTCAATATGCGCAACTCACGATCTCGGGAAACCGCGTGCAGTAGTCAGCTATTGCGCTTTTCGGTCTCTTGACGAAGGGCGAGCAGGAGATCCCATACGAGCAGGGCCATCACGCCCACGCAAATGATGATGAGAGGAAGCGCGGGCACCCGGAACAGCATGATGCCGAGGAACAGGCCAAGGCCTCCGATACCGATGATGCCGCCGATGATATTGTTCAACATCGCAAATACCCTCTTGTGATCCCAGCGTCAGCGCTTCCGGCTTTTCTGCGGCTTGCCGCCGAGAGTTTGAACCAGCCAGTTGGCCGAGCGCAATAGTCTTGCATCGTTTCCGTATTTTCCGACGAGTTGTACGCCAATCGGCAGGCCTTGCTCGTCGCTCATCAAAGGCACGGTGATCGCAGGCAGGCCCAGATAGGTCCAAAGCGTACAGAAGATCGGGTTGCCGGTACTCTCAAGTCCCAGCGGCGCTACGCCTGCCGCGGAGGGCGTAATGATCGCGTCAAACTCGCCGAATACCTCATCGAGCGTGCCGCGCAACAGCCCGATCGATTCGAGCGCTGTCATGTAATCCACTGCCTTGTAGGTCCTGCCGCGCTCGATCAATTCACGCAGCACGGGGCTCATGGCCGACGAGCTTTGCTCATAGTCGCGGTGCAGATTGCGGGCCATTTCGACATCCATGATCGTGCGATGGAAACCGAATGCGGCCTCGTGGCTCTGGCCGAGCTCCACTTCAGCGCCGTTCTCGCCAAGCGCCTCGATCAGTTCGCCGAAGGCGTCGCGGGTCACCTGCTCCGTGTCTTTCCAGGCCGCGGTCTTCACCAAGGCAAAACGCGGCGGCAGCGGAGGTTTGGACTTCGCAACATCGAGCAGCGAATGTCTTGCGACCGGCTGCGTGTCCAGATCTTCGCGGTCGAAACCGAACATGACCTGCGCAAGCAAGGCCGCATCGGGAACAGACCGGGCGAATACTCCTACATGATCCAGCGCGCGGGACAGAAGCAGCGCACCGGTCCGCGGAATCATGCCATGGCTGGGCTTGAAGCCGACGACGCCGCAATAAGACGCCGGACGAATAACAGAACCGTTGGTTTGCGAGCCGATCGCCCCCGGCACCGCCCCTGCTGCGACCGCAGCGGCCGATCCGCTGGATGAGCCTCCCGGCGTGCGCGCCGGGTCGAAAGGATTCTTGGTCTTTCCGGGACTGTAGAACGCGTACTCGGTCGAGACGGTCTTGCCCATGATGACCGCACCGGCCGCGCGCAGCATCGCGACTGCGGCGGCGTCCTTCCGGGGTGTGCGGCCGGCCCAAATCGGCGAGCCCAACTCCGTCGGATAGTCGGAGGTGTCGAACACATCCTTGATACCGATCGGCACGCCATGAAGCGGCCCCACAGCATTGCCGTGTGCACGCAAATCGTCGAGCCGTTTCGCTTGCGAGAGCGCGTGCTCACGGTCGAGATGAACCCAGGCCTGAACCTTGGGCTCCACTTCATCGATGCGGGCAAGACAATCCGCGACAAGCTCGGCCGAGGTAATCCTGCCTTCGCGGATTTCCTCGGCCGCCTGTGCGAGACCTAGTCCATACAGACTCATCTTCACTCGCTACACGTGCTTGGTTAGCGCGGCGTGTAGAGGTAATTCGGCAGCCACAATGCCAGTCCCGGAAAGATGTAGACCAGCACCATGGTGGCAAAGACCATGAACACGAATGGCAGCGAGCCGCTGAAGATGTCTGCAAGTTTGACGTGCGGCGGCGAGACGCCCTTCAGATAGAAGGCGGCCATCGCAACCGGCGGGGTATTGAACGCTGTCTGCGTGTTCAGCGCGACCAGGATTCCGAAGAAGATTGGATCCACACCGAAATCGTCCAGGAGCGGCAGGAAGATTGGAACGAAGATGATGATGATCTCGGTCCATTCAAGCGGCCAGCCCAGGAGGAAAATCAGCGCCTGCGTAAGGATCAGGAAGCCGGTCTGCGAGAGGTTCAGGGAGAGGAAGAACTGCTCGACGACCTGCTGTCCGCCGAGCACCGCGAACACCGCCGAGAAGGTCCAGGAACCGATGAACAGGTAGCAAACCATCGCGGTCGCGCGGGCCGTCAGATAGACGGAATCCCGCAACATCGTGAAGTTCAGCGCCCGGTACGCGAAAGCGAGAACCAAGCTTGCAAGCGCACCGGCACCCGCCGCCTCTGAAGGCGTTGCCAGCCCGAACAGGATTGCGCCGAGGACCGAAACGATCAGCAGCGCCAGCGGCAGGAACGAAGTTGCCAGCGCCCATAAAACGTCCTTTGTCGGCACATTCGTCTGTTCAGGAGGAAGTTTCGGCGCCAGCGAAGGATTAATCATGGCGCGGGCGATGATGTAGACGACGTAAAGCCCGGCAAGCAAGAACCCCGGGATGAATGCTGCAGCATAGAGCTTGACAGCGGACACGCCGGCGGTCGCCGCGTAAACGATCAGGAGAATGCTCGGCGGGATCAGAATGCCGAGACATCCGCCCGCGCAAATGACGCCGGCGGACAACTTCACGTCGTAGCCCGCGCGCAACATTGCCGGAAACGCCAACAGGCCCATCAAGGTCACGACCGCGCCGACGATTCCGGTCGCGGTAGCAAACATCGCGCAGGTGATCATGGTCGCGACAGCAAGCGACCCCGGCACGTTCTTCATCGAGAGCTGGAGCGCATGAAAGAGACGATCGAGAATGTTCGCGCGCTCGACCACGTATCCCATAAAGAGAAATAACGGGACCGCCGTCAGAACGTCACTCGATGTGACCTCGAAAGCTTTTTGTACGAGTAGCGTGAATACCCGGTTTTGAACGATCTCCTGGCCGGGCACGTAATAGGCGTAGAAACCAAAGGCCACGCCCATCGCGATCAGCGTGAACGCGATCGGGAAACCAAGCATGATGATGAAAATAAACAGTCCCAGCATCAGCATGCCGACTTGCGGATCAGTCATGGCTCAAGCCCCCTTCGAACCCGACTGCGCGGCAGCTTCCTGCTCGGCGGCGTGGATGCGTTTTTCTTGAAGAATTATACTCTCGGTCTCTTCGACGTCATGCAGCCGCTGCGGCCATTCGTTCGATTCGATTGTCCTGATGCAGCGGATCATTTCGGCAATGCCTTGCAGTAACAACAGCACGCCGGCGGCCGGGATCAGCGCCTTCAGCGGGTAGATCGGAATTCCGGCTGGACTGAAAATGCTGACTTCGCGAAAGCGAACCGACATCGCGGCATAGTTCCAGCCCGAGTAGATGAAAGCGGCGACGCCCGGAAGGAAAAAGAGGACGTAGAGAAGAAGATCCATCCTCGCCTGCGTTCTGGGCTGCCAGAAGCGGTAGAAGACGTCCGCGCGCACGTGACCATTCCGCGAGAGTGCGTAAGGCCCCGCCATCAGAAACAGCGCGCCGTAGGTGATGTAGGAAAAGTCGAACGCCCATGTCGTAGGCGCGCGAAGGACGTAGCGGACAAAGACTTCGTAACTGACGCCAAGCGTCAGAATCAGAATCAGCCAGCCGAAAGACTTTCCGACCCACGTGCTGATCCCGTCGATAAAGAGTAATAGCCGATTCATGCCGACGCCCCTCGCTATCCCTATTTTTTTACGCGCAGGATACGCGTTTAGTCTCCAGAATGTGGGTCGGGCGGCGCATGTCGGCGCCGCCCTCCCCACTTCTACAGGGTATGTTCCCCAGGTTTCTTCGGCTTACGCCTTTTTCAGGACGCCTGGGAAGTGATGGTTGAAGGCGCCGACGTAGTCCGTCGCATTCAGCGTGTTGTAGTACACGACGCGGCGTACCCACTCCTTCTGCGAGTCCATGACCTTCTTCATGAACGGATCACTGCCGAGTTGGGCGATGAGCCCGTCCCACGCCTTGATCTGCGTGTCGAAGACGTCCTGCGGCGTGCGAACCACGTTCACCTTTTCCTTCGAGATCAGTTCCTGAAGGTCCTTCGAGTACTGATCCATGGCCTTCCATTCGTTGGCCGAAGAAGCAGCTTCCGCGGAGTACTGAATGATCGCCTGCTGCTCTTTCGCGAGCCCTTCGAACTTCGTGCGGTTGATCATGATTTCGAAGTATTCGGTTGCCTGGTGGTGACTACCAAGCATGTAGTTCTTCGCAACGTTCTGAGCGCCGAAGCGGCGATCCGAGGTCGGGTTGTTGAACTCGAACGCGTCGATCACGCCGCGCTCCATCGCCGGAACGATTTCGCCGCCCGGAAGCTGCGCAACCGCAAGACCCATTGCCTGGAACAGGTCCGCCGCCAGACCGACGGTGCGGTACTTCAGACCCTTCATGTCGGCAGCCGACTTCACTTCCTTCTTGAACCAGCCGAGCGGCTGGGTCGGCATCGGCATCGCGAAGAAGGACTTGATGTTGACCTTCATGATCTTGGTCTGGAGTTCGTCGAACAGTTCCTTACCGCCGCCGTTATAAATCCAGCCGAGACCTTCGTTCGCGTTGAAGCCGAACACCGGACCGGTGCCGAACAGTGACGCGGCCTTATGCTTACCATACCAGTACACGGTCACCGTGTGGGCCATGTCGATCTGGCCGCCGCTGACGCCGTCGAACACCTGGAACGGGTGAACGACCGCACCACCGTGCAGAAGATCGATCTTGAGACGGCCGCCCGCCATCGAGTTTACTCGCTCGATGTACTGCTGGGCCATTTCCGTAAAGATGTCGGTCGCAGGCCACGAGGTCTGCAAACGCAGCGTGGTCGTCTGAGCACGCGAAATCTGCGGCATCGCAACCGTTGCGACCGCTGCAGCGCCGGTCAAGCCGGCGGTTTTCAAGAATTTCCGGCGGCCAGCTACAGGCGCGCCCGAACCATTTTTGTTCGGCATAGAAAAAGTCCTCCCTAAGAACGGCCTCCCAATACAGAAAGCCGAGCCGCGGTCTTCGCCGCGTTCCGTGACAGCGCATGTTGGCGCTCAAACAATCTTGCAAAACCCGCAATGCGGTCGCAAGCGCTGATTTATCTTGCGTTGCAGCATCTCAACTCGTGCGTGCCGAGAAATGGGCCGATGCCCCATTGTGAATCGGAAAAAGCAGCGTGAACGGGACAAATCCGATTTGATTTCCCTATCACTCGCACGATTCAGGACCGATCCGCGCCAAAAGCGCGAATCGGTGTCGCCGGTTTGCAAAAGCGATTCTCTGAAGTTGCAGCGGCGGGAAGCCGCAGCACGCGATCTCAGTAGTCGAAGAAGACCGTCTCGCCGTTGCCCTGCAATACAATGTCCAGCTTGTAGGTCGCAGGCCCGGTTTTTCCCGCGATCAGCGTCGAACGGCGCGCGTTCGGCACCAGCCCAAGCACGGGATCGTTCACGTTGTGCGCTTCATCCTCGAAGTAGATGCGCGTGAGCAGCTGCTTCAGCATGCCGCGACCGAACACGAACGTCACAAGATGCGGCGCCTGCAACGTATTGCCCGGCCCCGGAACGGCGCCCGGCTTCACGGTGTGGAAGCGGAAGATGCCGTCCTTGTCGGTCGAGCAGCGCCCAAATCCGTGGAAGCCCCGATCCACCGACTTGTCCTGCGTATCTTCAGGATGGTCGTATTTCCCGGCGGCGTTCGCCTGCCAGATTTCGAGCATGCAATCCGGAACTGGCTCGCCCTGCCCGTCTATTACGCGGCCTTCGACGACGATCCGCTGTCCCTGCGCGTCACCGACAATCAGGTTGTTGTCGTTCTCGTAGGGCAATCCGAAATGAAAGAACGGACCGACCGTCTGCGATGGGGTCTGACCAAAACGCTGTTTACTCACGATCAGTCCTCCATCGGCGTCGCGTTGCGTCCGCGCAATACGATATCGAATTTGTAGCCGAGCGCCCATTCGGGCACCGTTGTGTCCATATCGAAGCGGCTCACCATGCGCTCGCGCGCCTTCACGTCCGGAATGCCCTGATAGATCGGATCGAACGCGAACAGCGGATCGCCCGGAAAATACATCTGAGTCACCAGACGATTGATGAAGCTCGGCCCGAACAGCGAGAAATGAATGTGCGCTGGGCGCCACGCGTTCGGATGATTGCGCCAGGGATAGGCGCCGGGCTTGATGGTCGTGAATTTGTAGTTGCCTTCGGCGTCGGTCACAACGCGCCCTGCTCCCGAAAAGTTCGGGTCGAGCGGCGCGGGATGCTGGTCGCGCGCATGAATGTAGCGGCCTGCGGCGTTGCACTGCCACACTTCGACGAGCGTGTTCGAAACGGGGCGGCCGTTCTCGTCGAGCACCTTGCCGCTGACGACGATGCGCTCGCCCAAGGGCTCGCCAGCATGCTGCTTCGTCAGGTCGGCGTCGATCGGAAGCACGCGGCCGTGGCCATAGACCGGGCCGGTGACTTCCGAGAGCGTGTGCGGGAGAATGACGAGCGGCTGCTTCGGCGCGCGGAACTCGGTCGATTTATAGGGCATATAAAGCGACGGCGGCTGTGCGCTTTTTTCTTCGCGGTTATAGGGAATGACGTCGGCCATGTTTCCTCCGGGCCGCATGGGCGGCCATCGTCGTCTGGTTAGCCTATAAATAGGCCGGGGTTTGCGGTCACCCCATGCATATTTACGGGATCAGCTTGAAGGATTGGCCGAGAGCGCTGCGCTATCGAGCGCAGCATAAATGTCACCGGAGTTCGCTTCCATCGGAAGCTCCGAAATCCAGCGGCACATCTCTTCCGCGGAGAGCGGCCGAGGGTGGGCGAACACCTGACTTTCTCCCAAAGCCGCGTTGAAGCGGTACGGCGCTGTCCCGGCGAGACGCTTGATTGCGGTCAGCGCCACGTTGCGCTGGATCGTCGTGAACTCGATCGAGAGCGCGGGGAGCGGCGCAGATAGACCGGAAAGTACCTCATCCTCGAAACCCTCGACGTCGATCTTCACGAAGGCCGGCTTGCCGTGGCGCGCGATCAACGCGTCGAGCGTGGTCAAGGGCACCTTGATCCTGTCGTCCCACGATTGGCCCTCCCACCCAGGAGCGGCGTCCGCCGACTTGATGAAGTCTTCGGACGCGGTCGCCACCGTCGGATTGCGCGTGTTCAGCCTCAGCTCGATCTCGCCTTCGTGCCCGCCGATCGCGGCGCGCACCAGCGTGAAGTTCGGGTTGCGGCCGTAAAAGAGCTTCAACACCGAGCCAAGCGCGGGCTGCGGCTCCACCGCGACGACCTTCGCGCCCAGCCGAAGGAACGATCCGGCACGGTCGCCGACATGCGAACCGACGTCGAACGCGAGATCGCCCGCCTTCAGAAAGCGGGCGTACATCGCATCCATCTTCCGGTTGCGGCCGCGGTCGCCATAATAAATACGGAGCGAGCGAAGAATCGCCCGCCCCGTTGTAAGCCATGCCAGCATCGCTAGGCTGCCGTTGCCTGCACCGCGCGGATCTCCTCGGGCATGTCGAACTCCTCCGGCATCGCGCAGAACCTGTTGCGTTCAGCCCAGGCACCGAGCCGCGTGTCCGAAGTATAGACCGCGAACGGGATGACGACGATCAGGCCGAACACGAACGGCACGAACCAGATCGCGGACTGCGGCGAGACCAGCAGCACGAACAGAAGCAACCCGAGCCCGAGTATCGTGTGCGGCATGAAGGTTTTCGCCGCGGCCTTCCACGGTACGCGATAGCCGTCGCGCTGCTGGCCGTCCCACTTCGTCTTCCGGCCGAACAGCGCGGCCACCATAAAGTAACTCGCCGCGAACATCTGCAACGGCGCGTGAACGAAAGTAAACGCCATGTCGATCGCGCCGCCGAGGAATAGCCTGGCCACGCCGCCATAGCGCGCGGCCGAACGCCAAAGCGCGTCGAAGACCCCGAATATGCGCGGCGCGATGAACAGGAAGATAAAGAGCGCGTAGAAGCCGAGCGCCGACCAGACCGGGAAAGTTTCCGCGGACGAAGCCGGAGCAATGGCAAGTGCGAGCGCAGCAAGAATGGCGAAGAGCACGACCGCGCCCTGGCCTATGAACATCTGGATCGCCATCAGCAGTTGAATCCAGCTCACCGGCTGCAAGCCGGGCATATTCAGCAGCTTCAGATACTGCAGGTTGCCGTTGGCCCAGCGCACGTCGCGCGCCTCGAAATCGAGCAGCGTCGGCGGGGTTTCCTCGAACGAACCGGCCTCTTCCGGAATCACGCGCACTTCGAAACCCGCGCGGCGCATCATCATCGCCTCGATGTGATCGTGCGAAAGGATGTGGCCGCCGAACGGCGGCTTGCCGGGCAACAACGGAAGTTTGCAATACTCGTAGAATGGCTGGATGCGGATCGTGGTGTTATGGCCCCAGAACAGGCCGCAATCGGCGTGCCACCACGCATAGCCCGAGATATAGGCGCGCAGGCCGTGGCGCATGCCGAACTGATACACGCGAGCAAAGAAGCTCGAACTCGGCATGCCGACAATCAGGCTCTGGAGGATTCCAAGGCGCGGATTGGCCTGATGAATGCGGACCATGCGGACGATGGTTTCGCCGGTCATGATCGAGTCCGCATCGAGCGGAACCATCAACTCGTAGTTCTTGCCCCAGCGCTCGCAGAAGTCGCGGATATTGCCGGCCTTGTAGCCGACATTGCTGTCGCGGCGGCGGTAATAGAGCTTCGATACGCCCGGAAACTCTTTCGCCCAGGCATCGGCAGCGGCCTGCTCGAGTTTCGCAACATCATCGCGGTTGGTGTCCGAGAGCACGAAGAAGTCGAACTTGTCGGCCTGTCCGGTCTTGTCGAGGCTCTTCTTGATGACACGAAGGCGCGCAAAAGCGCGGGCCGGATCTTCGTTGCGAACCGTCATCGTGATCGCAGAACGCACGAAAACCGGATCGCCGTCGTTCGCTTTCAGAACGACCGGCGTGATCTTGGGCACCGGGTTCTTCACGAGATTCATGAAGAAGAATCCGATGGCCGAATTCCAGAAGCCGATTGCGATCCAGGGAACGTAAGTCAGGAAGCAGGCGAGCAGCAGGAAGTCCAGAATGCCAAACCCGTCATGGGCAAGGATCTGGATCAGCCAGACCGCCATCCCGAGCATCAGGGATGCAGACAGGAAGGCGAAGATGATGCGGCGGCGGGTGATGAGCTGGACCGACTGCGTTCCCGTCGGTGTGGTTTCGCCGGTTCCCGGATTCGCCGCACTGATAGCGACGCCGGCGGCCGTTTTGGCCTCGGCGGAAGTGGTTTCAATTGACATGTTTGGTAAAGACGTCCCCTGCTTGCGCGTTAGCGCCTTCTCGCCGACAACCGGTACAAATCCGTGGCGAAAACCCGCTAATTGGTAGCGCGTCTCGAAATATTTGCTAAGGCCCTGTTCGTGAACTCAACCGTTAAACCTAAGGACAATGCCGCCCTCGCACTCTGGTACGTGGCGCCGGGCAAAGCCGAGTTACGTCCTGCAACAATCGGTGATGTGGATGCGAACGCGGTTCTGGTCCGTACGCTTTATTCCGGCCTAAGCCGGGGTACCGAACGATTGATCTTCGAAGGCAAAGTGCCCGAGGGGGAATGGAGCCGAATGAAGGCTCCCGCCCAGGAGGGCGAATTCCCCTTTCCGGTTAAATACGGTTACTCGGCCGTCGGCGTAGTTGAGCAAGGCCCTGCCGAATTTCAGGGCAAAAACGTCTTCGTTCTTTACCCGCATCAGGATCGCTTCGTCGTTCCGGCTGAACGGGCGTTCATTATTCCGGGAAACGTCCCGCCGCGGCGGGCGACGCTCGCTGCCAACATGGAGACAGCGCTCAATATCCTTTGGGACGGCGGCGCCCAACCGGCCGACGACATCGTCATCGTTGGCGGCGGTATCGTCGGAATGCTGGTGGCCTCGCTCGCGGCCCGTCTGCCCGGGGCACGGGTAACGCTGGTCGATATCGAGCCGTCCCGGAAGGCCATCGCCGAGCACTTCGGCATCCGCTTTGCGCTGCCTGACGAGGCGCCGGGCGAAGCCGACCTCGTGATCCATACAACCGCCTCGGCCAACGGACTTTCGCTCGCGCTGAAGCTCGCCGGCGTCGAAGGCACCATCGTGGAGGCAAGCTGGTTCGGGACCGGGATGGTCAATGTGCCACTGGGCGACGCCTTCCATTCCCGCAGGCTCCGGCTGATCTCCAGTCAAGTCGGGAACGTCTGCGCGGCCCGCGCCAAGCGCTGGACGACCCGCCGCCGGCTTGAGGCGGCGATCCGGCTCCTCGAGGACGACCGGCTGGACCCCTTGATCGGCGAGGAAGTTCCCTTCGCCGAACTTCCGCAGCAATTGTCGCGCCTGTTGTCGCCGAAAGCGCCCAGCCTCGGCGCGCTCGTTCGCTACTGATTTCCCTATTTAAGGAACGCTACGCCATGTACGGCCTCGAAGTCCGCGACCACATCATGATCGCCCACTCCTTCAAGGGGGAGTTCTTCGGCCCCGCGCAGCGGGTACACGGCGCGACCTTCGTCTGCGATGTCGCCTTCTTCCGTGAGAAGCTCGGGCCGAACGAAGTGGTGGTGGACATCGGTGCCGCAAGCGACACGCTCAAAGCGATTCTGGCCGTGATTAACTACCGTAACCTCGACGAGGTGCCGGAGTTTAAGGGCAAGCAGACGACCACCGAATTTCTCGCGCGATACGTCTTCGAGCAGATGAAAGCTGCGATGAAGGCCGGCAAGCTCGGGGCAGACAGCGAAGGCATTTCCAAGATTAAAGTGACCATGCACGAGTCGCACGTCGCGCGCGGCTGGTACGAGGCGTCGGTCTGAGCTTCATGCGCGAAGTCGTCTTCGCCATCCCGGGCAATCTGGACACGCCGACCGGCGGTTACCGCTACGACAAGCGGGTGATCGAGGAATTGCCGAAGCTCGGCTGGCGGGTAGAACACCTGCCGCTCTCTGGCGAGTTTCCCTCGCCTTCAGACGCGGCGCTCGCGGAAACCGCGAAAGTCTTTTCGCATATCCCGCCCGATGCGCTGGTCATGGTCGACGGTCTTGCGCTAGGCGCAATTCCGTCTGCGACACTGAAATCGCTTAACGCGAAACTCGTGGCACTCTGCCACCATCCGCTCGCCTTCGAGACGGGACTCACTTCCGACCGCATCGACTATCTGCACCGGACGGAGCGCGAAGCGCTTTCCCGTTCGGTCGCAACGATCGCGACCAGCCGCTCGACCGCGGAACTGCTCGCGCGCGAATTCAATGTAGCCAACGCAGACATCACGGTGGCCGAGCCCGGTACCGATCCTTCTGCGCGCGCAAAAGGCGATGCGATACCGCCACGCATTCTTTCCGTCGGCGCGATCACGCGCCGCAAAGGCCACGACACGCTCGCGATAGCGCTTTCCAAGATTCGCGATCTCGAATGGGAGTGGCGGATCGCCGGCAGCACCGACCGCGATCCCGTTGCCATGCAGGCGCTCGAGCGCGGAATTGCCGAAGGGAAAATCGGGCAACGCACGGCGCTGCTCGGTCCGCTCGACGACGCAGGGCTGGAGCAGGAATATTCCCGCGCATCTCTGTTCGTGTTGCCGTCGCATTTCGAAGGCTACGGCATGGCTTTCACCGAAGCGCTCGCCCGCGGGCTTCCGGTTGTTGCGGGCTCGGGCGGCGCGCTGGTAGAGACCGTGCCGAAGGCTGCCGGCGTTTTCGTTGCACCCGGAAACTTCGGCGAGCTTGCACTTGTACTTCGAAGACTTCTCACCACTCCGGCCGAACTCGAAAGACGCGCGGATGCCGCGTGGGAGTACGCCAAGGGTTTGCCGCGCTGGACCGATACGGCAAAACGCATCGCGGATGCGCTCGAACGCGCAAGCGCAAAGGCCGCAGCATGAGTTTCTCCGCCGAATGGCTGCGCCTGCGCGAGCCGGTCGATCATCGCTCGCGAGATCGAGCGCTGCTTGCGAAAGCCGCGCGATACCTGGAAGGCAAGTCGGAGCCCGTGATTTACGACCTCGGCGCAGGCGCCGGCTCCAATTTGCGCGGCACTGCTGGGGCACTTGGACAACGACAGCGCTGGGTGCTCGCGGACTACGATCCGGAACTGCTTTCGGCGTCGCTGAATTTTCTGGCTGCATGGGCGGACCAGCCGCGCGCCACGGCAGCCGGACTGGAGCTCGAAAAGAACGGCAGCCTCATACGTGTCGAAGTAAAGCGCGTGGACCTCAATGCCAATCCCGCGCCATGGGGCAATACGATCCCCGATCTCGTGACCTCGGCGGCGCTTTTCGATCTCGTATCCGAACGTTGGATCGACCGATTCTGCGAAGCGCTCGCAAAAGACAAGCTCGCGCTCTACACCACGCTCGTCCACGACGAGACCGCCAAGTGGTCGCCGCCGCACGAGGCGGACCAGCAAATGTCCGAGGCTTTCGAACGCGACTTCGGCAAGGAAAAGGGATTCGGCCCGTCAGCTGGCAATAAGGCTATCGGCTATATGGCGCGCAAACTTGGAGCGCTCGGTTACGCGGTCGAACTCGCGGACAGCCCCTGGCGGCTCGGCGCTGACGACTACGAATTGATCGGGCAACTCGCGGATGGCTGGGCCAATGCCGTTCGCGAAACGGGCACCGTAGTGGAAGCCACGATTCAATCCTGGCTCGCCGCGCGTAAACGGCACGGCACGAATTGCATCGTCGGTCACAAGGACCTGCTCGCGATTCCGCGCTAATTAGCTGCCGGGCAGCATTCGTTGCAGCACGCCGTCTTTGCGGATGAAGTAGTGAAACAGCGCCGCGCCGATGTGCATCGCCATCAGCACGCCGACCCCGATTCCCATCGCGCGATGGAATGCGAACAGGGTTTCCGAGAGCGCATCATTCTTTCCGACCAGCGCCGGCAATTCGAACAGGCCGAAGAAAGGCACGCGGACGCCGAAGGCGTTATAGCCGATCCAGGCCACCATCGGGGTCGCGAGCAGCATCGCATACAGCGCCCAGTGCGTGACGTTGCCGGCGAAACGATAGAACGCCGGAATCTTCGGCTCCGGTGGCACGCCGTGAACGATGCGATAGATCAGCCGCACGGTCATCAGCATCAGCACCAGCGCGCCGAGCGACTTATGAAACTCGAAGAGGTTGTTCTTGAAGTTTCCGTCCGGGAGCCGGCCCATCATGATGCCTATTGGCACGATGGCGATGACGCAGAGCGCGACGATCCAGTGCAGCGACTTTGCGATCGTGGAATAGCCCTGCTGCTGATAAGTCTGCGGCGCGACGGACATCACGTTCTCCCGAATCAAGGTTTGAAGACGGCAAGCCGGTAACCGGATGTAGCTTAGCACGGTTCCGGCCTCAGCGAAGGCCGTCCCGCGTTATTGCTGCAAGCGCACGACGACGCTGTCGGTGGCGCCCGAGGCGTCGATCACGGTCAGCCGCACGAAGCCCGGGCCATCCGGCTGCCAGAACGTTGCGTTGCGGAATTCAGCTTCGCCGATCGGCAGGCCATCCACCAGAAAACGGTATGGCGCGTTGCCGCCGTTCGTCTTGATTGCGATGGGCAACGGGGCAGAACCCGGATCGCTCCGCTCCAGCGCAAGCTGGGCACCATTAAGCGGGAAAACGATTTTCAACTGCGGCTCGCCGCCATTCGCAAAACGGCGCGTCTCTCCCGGCGGCACGAAACGGCGCAACGGTAACGGCAGACGGGCTGTCGAAGCGACCAGAGCGCCCGCGGGAGCCGCACGGAGCGGCTCGATCTTCGGCACCGCCCGCGCGAACGCGTCGAATAAAATTGGCGCTGCGGTCACCCGGCCGATCATACCCGGCACCGGCTGACCGTCCGGCCTGCCCACCCAAACTGCGATGGTTCTCTTGCCGTCGAAGCCGACCGCCCAGGCATCGCGATAGCCATAGGAAGTGCCGGTCTTGTAGGCGATACGGCCGAAGGAAGCGTTCTCCGGCGGCGGCGCACCGATGAGAATGTTTCCTATATACCAGGCGGAAACCGGATCGAGCAGTCGCGCGCGGCGGATATTGTCTTGCTTCACATCGAGCCGATGCACGAGCGGGAACGCTTCGCCGCCGCGCGCGAGCGCCGCATAAAGCGTCGTGAGATCTTCAAGCCGCAAGCCGAGACCGCCAAGGCTTATTGCGAGCCCCGGCACTTCGCCCTGCGGAAGCTGCAACTGCGCGCCGCTCGTTTCGAGGCGTGCGAACAGCCGCTGCGCGCCGACGGACTCCAGCAGCGCCACCGCCGGCACGTTCAGCGAAAGCTGCAACGCCTTACGCAAGGTCACGGTGCCCTGAAAGGTCATGTCGAAGTTTTCAGGCCGCCATGCGCCGAAGCGCGTCGGCCGGTCCTCGATCAGCGTTTCGGGGTGCGCCGTGCCGTCCTCGAAGGCGAGGCCATAGATGAAAGGCTTCAGCGCGGAGCCCGGCGAACGGACGCCGCGCGTCATGTCGATCCGGCCCGCGCGCTCGGTATCATTGAAACCGGCGGAGCCTACGCGCGCCAGCACCTCGCCGGTCTCGTTGTCGGCGACGAGGATCGCAACCGAAACATGAGCGCCGAGCGGCGGCAGTTTTTCGCGCACAAGGTCTTCGAGGCGACGCTGCACCGTCGCGTCGATGGCAAGGCGGTGAAGCTGCTGCTTCGGGGCCGCGGCTATCGCCGCTTCCGCCGCATGCGGCGCGTGTTGCGGCATTTCCCTGCGAAGGTGCGGCACAGGCTCTTCGCGCGCACGATTGGCTTCCGCGACCGTAATCACACCTGATGACAGCATGCGGTCGATCACGCGGTTCCGCGCGCGGATAGCGACGCCGCTCGCACGATCAGGACGGCGTACTTCCGGCGACTGCGGCAGCGCCACCAGCAGCGCCGCCTCTCCGGTGGTCAACCGCAGCGGCTCCTTGCCGAAGTAAGCGTGCGATGCGGCGCGCACGCCTTCGAGGTTTCCGCCGAACGGCGCCAGCGTCAGATACAATTCCAGTATTTCCTGCTTTGAAAGCCGTGCCTCGATCTGCATCGCGCGCACGATTTCGGCGAGCTTGGCGAGGATCGTGCGTTGCTTGCGCGGCTCGATCAGGCGGGCGACCTGCATGGAGAGCGTCGAACCGCCGGAAACGATTTCGCCGTTGATCAGCAGTTGCCAGCTTGCGCGGACCAGCGCGAGCGGATCGACGCCGATGTGATCGCGGAAACGCCTGTCTTCGTACGCCACCAGCATTTCCAGATAGCGCTGATCGACCTGCCCGGGCTGCGTAGCGAGCCGCCAGCGCCCGTCAGGCAGCGAGAACGGCCGCAGCAGCACTCCGTTGCGGTCGGTGACTTCCACTGAGCGCAAAATCTGCTGCGGCTCTGGCGCCGTTATGCGGATCAGAAAGACGGCCATGAGCACGCTTGCGATCACCGCAAGCGCGCCCAGGCCAGCCGGTCTGACAATCCGCATCATCATCAGCGCGACGCCGGGATGACTTCCAGCGTTCCCGCTTCGGTACGCGCGAAGCGATCCGGACGATACATATCTTCGATCATCGCCGGCGGATGGGCGTATTTGCCCGGCGATACCGCCCGCACGATGTAGGCGACCGAGATCGCGTTCCTGTCGCCGTCACGCCTGTTGAATGCCGCGACGAAACGGTCGTCGCGGAATTCGGAATGCGCGGTCTCCGTCATCTGGCCGAGCCACTTCAGGTTTCCGGTTTCGCCGCCCGCGACCAGGCGCGGGTTGTCGATCTCGAAGCCCGCAGGCAGAAAATCGACGAGCAACAGACGGCCTGCGACCAGTTCCGTCGGCATCACGCGAAGCACGACGACCATTCGCTCGTTCTGCGTCACCTTCGAGATGTCGTCGACCGGTGTGCCGTCGAGCTTCCGATAGGTACGCGAGATCTTGAACCCGCGTTCGGCGGCCGGTTCGGCATCGGTCGGTGCGCCGCGAATGCCGATCACGACCTGCACGGGGCGGTCGCCGTTGTTCGCGATGCGGATCGTCTTGCCCTGCAAATCGGCGGCGCGAATGGTGCGGAAATAATTTCCCTTGTGCTCCACGCCATCGATGGAAAGCGACACGCGTTCCGCTTCTCTCGCGAAGGCGCGTGCCGCAAGCACCATCCAAGCATTCTCCTGCGTACTCGTATGCGGCGTCACCGCCCGCGCTAGCTGGACGCGGTTGAGCGCCACGCGCACGGTGTTTTCGACGCCGGCTTCGGTTGCGAGCGCCACGATGGCGGCGGCGTCCCGCAGCGGAGAACCGTAGTCGTCCCGGCCAGCAACCGGCGCCAGCTCGGTTTGCGGCAGGGATTCGAGCGCGGCATTAAAGACCTTCTCCGCCCGCAGCTTGTCGCCGTGAAGCGAGAGTGCCGCCGCGAGCTGACCGCGCGAAAATGCCGTGGTCAGGTCCTCGAGCTTGGCGTCGGCGAGATAGCGGAGGTCGCCCACCGGCGCCACGCCGTTGCGCGCGAGCACGTAGAGTGCATAGGCGATCGCTTCGGTGTTCTGGTCGCCGCCGCGGTTGTTGCCAAGCTGCACGGCATTGCGAAGCTTATTCAGTGCGAGCTTGAACTGCGCCTCCGGAATCGCAAAGCCCTTCTCGCGAGCCCGCGTCAGGAAGTCCGTGACATAGGCATGCAGCCAGGTGTCGGCAGCGCTCGACGAACTCCAGAGGCCGAAAGCCCCCTCGGAGTTCTGCCGCGCCATGACACGCGTGATCGCTTCCTTGATGCGTTCGTCGATGCCTTTATCGAGCGCAAGCTGATTTTCGCGTGCGAGATCGTTCACATAAAGCAGCGGCAGCGCGCGGCTCGTGATCTGCTCCGAACATCCATAGGGATAGCGGTCGAGTGCGAGCAGCAGCGAAGGCACGTCGATCCCGTTCTGCGGCGAAACCGTGAGCGAGACGGCGCCGGTACCGGGGATTACATCCGCGAGCAGACTGCTGTCGATGACGATGCTCTCGCCCCGCGCAAGCTCGCGCACGGTGCGGCGCTCGATCGGCGGGAATGCAGGCCGCGTCAGCAAGGCATATTTTCGCTCGATCGAAAGCCCGTTCGGGCCGCTGATGCGAACGCTGAGCGAAGCCGGGCCGACACCTTTTCCGATGAGTTCCAGCGTCAGGCCCCTGCGGCCATTCGCGGCGAGGTTGAGCTTGTGGCTCGCCGCCGACACTTCGGCCGCTCCTTCCGTGACGAGATCGACCTGATAGTCGCCCGCCGGAGCTTCCACGTTCGTCACGTCGAGCCGAAGCGTCGATCTGTCGTTTGCAGCAAGGAACCGGGGCAGCGTCGCCTGCACGACGACCGGGTCGCGTACGATCACTTCGGACGCGGCATGGCCAATTTTCTCCTCGGACCATGCAACCGCCATCACGCGCACGCTGCCGTCGAAGGCCGGCACGTCGAACTTCACGTTCGCCTTGCCGTCCTTGTCCACCGCCACGATGCCCGAATAGAGCACGAGCGGCGCCTGCGACGGCGGGTTACCCGCCAGTTCCAGCGCATTGGCGTCACCGCCCGCGCGGATTCTTCCGCGCGTACCCTGCATGCCGTCGATCAGTGCGCCGTAGAGATCGCGCACATCGCCGGCAAGCCGCCGCTGGCCGAGATAATAATTATCGGGCGCGGGCGACTTGTAGTTGGTCAGGTTGAGAATACCCACATCGACTGCGGCGACCACGATGCGTGCGTTGCCGCCGCTTATGCCGCTCACCGTCACCGGAATATTCCAGTTCGTGTTCGGGCGGATCTGCTTGGGCAGGTCCATCTTCACGTTGAGCGTGCGCGCGGCGCGGCCCACGCCGAACCATGCGACACCGATCGCGCGGCTCGGCATTCGGCTCTTCTGCACGTCGAGCGGACGATGATGGAAAGCAACGACATAGGCGCCCGGTCCCCAATCCGCGCCGACGCGGAATGTGACGCGGCCTCCGTTCGCCGGTACCTGCACCTGCTGGGTCGCGTGCACTTTGTCGCCAACGACCATGACCGTCGCTGCGCCCTCGACGCGCGGCGCAATCGACACGGTCATGGTGTCGCCTTCGGCGTATTCGGTCTTGTCGAGCGAGACTTCGAGACGATCCGGCGTATCGGCGGAAGTCTCGCCGTACCAGCCGGCATCGAAGGTATAGCTCGCGGCCGGGCCGTTCGCTTCCGGCGACGTCACCTCAAGCCGGTAGCGTCCGTAGGGCGCTTCCGCCGAGAACGCGACCGGCTTATCGGCCGATGTGTTCAACGTGCCTTCAGCGATCTTGCGGGTCTGGCGCACCGGCTCGAAATCCCATGAGCCGGACACGCGATACCATTGGTAGCGTGTTTCGACCTTGTAGATCGCCCACTTCATGTTGCGCTTGGCGGCAAGCTTGCCGTCGGGATTGACGAGCACGACATCGAAGCTCGCCTTGTCGCCGTCGCCGACCCGGCCCTTGAATTGCGGACGTATGCCGACGGACGGCGCAGATGCCGCGATCGGAACGACGATGCGGCGCTCGATGGCACGGCCACCCGGCTCCTGCATGCGGATCGTGATCTGCGATTCCAGGGGACGCGTCGAGCGCGGCAATTCCGGAAGCGCGATCGAAAGATCTGCGTGTCCCTTGTCGTCGGTTTTCGGCAGGTCCGAAAGCGGGCGGCGGATTGGCGTGAAGGGTTCTTCGCCGAGACCGAAGCTAAAGCCTTCGAAACCGCGGCGGGTCTGCGAAATACGGATTTCGATTTCGCCCTCAAGATCGAGCGACGCCGCGGGCGGCCCGAACAGGTAGCGGCCGTCCACAACCGCCTGCGCGGGTTGATCGACGGCAATCTCGGTGGTCTTCGCCTTCAGATCGAATTCGATGCGATCCGGCACATAGTCTTCAACGAGGAACGCGACTTCTCCGACCGGCGCTGCTTTCAGGTCGGCGTAAGCGCGCAGACGCCAGGTTCCGGTCGTCGCACCGGACAAGAGTTGCATGTCGAAGCTGCGACCGCCGGCATCGCTCGAGTTGATGACGATACGCCGGTCTTCCGCGCCGTCGGGCCGCGACAGCACGAAGGTCAGCGGCACGCTCATCGCCTTCGCCTTGGCATCGCGCAAGAGCGCCGTGACGTGAACGGTTTCGCCGCCGCGGTAGACGCCGCGTTCGGTGTATACATAAGCGTCAAGCGGCCCCGGCGTGACCCGGCCCGCGACGCCGCGATCCGCGAGATCGAACGGGGCTTCAGTCAGCGACAGGAACGCATAGTCCGTGCCCTTGCGCTCCGCGATCAGGACGGCGGGTGCAAGACCTCCGGTGCCGCGCACGAGGCCCACGTCGAACTTCGCGAAGCCCTGCGCGTTGGTCTTCACCATACCGAGCACTTCGTTGTTCTTCGCAAGCAATTTGAGTTCGGCATCGGCGACCGGCTTTGCGTCGCCGAGATCGCGCACGAACACATGCAGGCCGTCTTCCGCCGTGATCGCGGTAACGCCGAGATCGGAAACGACGAACCACTGCGTCGCGAGATTCGAATACTGCTCGCGGCCAGTGGCGTCGGCCGGAACGGCGGTCATTACATAGACGCCCGCGCGCAGATCCTTGATCGCTTCGTCGACCGGGAACGCGGTCGTGACTTCTTTATTCAGCTCCGAGTTCACGTCGAGTTCGCCCTTGAAGGCGTGCGCGCCCTGATTCTCGGCGAGCTGGTTGATTTCATAGCGCGACAGCGACTGGCGGAACTGGGCGTCGAGCGCTGACGGGATGAGCGAGCGCTCGCCGATGCGCACGATCTGGATGTTCAGCTTTTTCGTGTTGACCGAAATGACGGGGATGCCGCGCTGGCCGGTACGCGGCAGCACATAGGCGCGGCCCGTGAAGCGGGCGTCGGCCTTGCGGTCGCGGACATAAATCTGAAGTTCGGCGGCGTTGCCGAGGCTTTCGCCATTCTTCGCCGGAATGCCGCGGCGCGCGGTCACGGCGTAGGTTTCGCCGTGACGCAGGCCTTCGATACAGATCTGCTGTTCACTCGCGGTTACCGAAGGCTTGTCGATGCCCTGCACCGAGATGAACGGTGCGAAGTCGGCCTTGGCCGCAAGTGGGTCGGAGAACTGGATGCAGGCGCGGGGCGAGGCGACGTCCGCATCGACCGAATAATCGAGCACCCGGAAGCCGTGTGTTTCGCGCAAGCTTTCGTAGAAGGATTTCAATTCCGCAGTTTCGCGGCGCTCGATCGCGAATTTCAGCGTATCAAGCGCAGGCCGCCAGAGTTCGCGGTCAGCGTAGATGCGGCCGACGATTTCGAGCGCTTCAGCTTCCTGGGCGCGGTTAGCTGCCCGCCGATAGGCGATGTAGGCGGCAGCCGACGTGCGGTCGCGGATGATGTTGCGGTCGGCGGTGTTCTGCGGCCGGATTTCGCCGAGCGCCCGCGCATAGCGAAGCCAGAGCGATGCATCCTTCTCAGCGTTGATCGCCAGTTCGCCAAGGCGCTGCGCATGCGTCCGCGCGTCGTTCGCAGTGCGTGCCGCGTCCGCTTCCTTGCGCAGTTCGGCAGGCGAGCGCGGGCGGCTTGCAAGCTCCCTCTGGAGTTGCGCTTCGAGCCTTGCCGCCCCGGCGGAAAGATCGGAGCGCTGAAAAGTCTTTTCCTGAGACGACGCGGAGACGGGAACGAACAGTAACACCAAGGCGATAAAGCCAAGGAACGGATTGCGCATCGAGTTCTCCCCAGAGATGCAAGCGAACGCTCATCGGCGCCAACGCGCCGGGCTTCAGGTTTGCATGTTACTTGTGTAATCGCGACCGCTTCGTGGCGCGCCAGCCCGGCGGATACAACTTTTCGTTATTCATAATCGAATTCCCGTGATTGCTCTCACGCTTCGCTCCTGCAGTAATGGCCGCTGACTCCAGTACCGGGAGCCGAACATGAAGAAATACCTCGCCATCACTGTCGCCGCTGCGGCCGCTTTCTCGGCGTTGTCGCTTGTATCGCCCTCCCCGGGCGAAGCCGCTTATTGCGAAGCGCGCAGCCGTTTTGCCACCGGGTGGGGCTCCGGCTCGCTCACCAACGCACGGCGGCGGGCACTTTATGAATGCGCGCGCCGTACGCCGCGCGGATACACCTGCTACATCACCCGCTGCCGCACCTAGAGCTTCCGCCCGGATATAAAGAGCCGGAGCCGCGGCAGGCATGCTGCCCGGCTTCCGCGCGGCGGAATGCAGTTGCGAACGCTGCGGCAACCGCCCCTTGCCGCGATACCCGCCCGAACAGACTTCCCGCCCTGATACGAGCGCGCTAAGAACGGCGGCATCCAGCCGGAGATCTCACGATGCCGCTCGAAACCTTCCGCAAAGAAACGCGCGAGTGGCTCGCGCAGAACTGCCCGCCTGAAATGCGCAAGCCCTCGCGCGGCGAGCCCGATATCTGCTGGGGCGGACGCAACTGGCAGTTCCACTCCGACGCACAGAAAATCTGGCTCGAACGCATGGCCGGCAAAGGCTGGACCGTGCCGATGTGGCCGAAGGAATACGGCGGCGGCGGTCTTTCGCGCGAGGAAGAAAAAATCCTGCGCGAGGAAATGCGCGCGATCAACGCGCGCTCGCCGCTGGAAAGCTTCGGCATCTGGATGCTCGGGCCGGCACTCCTGCAATTCGGCAACGAAGCGCAGAAGAGAGAGCATCTGCCGAAAATCGCACGCGGCGAAATCCGCTGGTGCCAGGGATATTCCGAACCGGGTGCGGGCTCCGACCTCGCCTCGCTGCAGACCAAAGCCGAGGACAAGGGCGACCACTTCCTCGTCAACGGCCAGAAGATCTGGACATCCTACGCGGACAAAGCCGACTGGATTTTCTGCCTCGTCCGCACCGATCCCGCCGCGCCGAAGCACAAGGGCATCTCGTTCGTACTGTTCGACATGACGACGCCCGGCGTCACGACGAAACCGATCCTGCTCATCTCCGGAAAGTCGCCGTTCTGCGAAACCTTCTTCGACAACGTGAAAGTACCGAAGGAAAACCTCGTCGGCACGTTGAACGACGGCTGGACCATTGCGAAATACCTGCTCACGCATGAGCGCGCATCCATCGGCTCGGGCCTGTCGCTCGCAGGCATGCGTTCGCTTCCTGCGGAGGCGATCAAGTCTTTCGGCCGCGATGCGAACGGGCGACTCGACAACCCGTTCGTCCGCGAGGAAGTGATCCGCGCCGAAATCGACGGCCGCGCGCTGCTCGCCACCATCGAGCGCTACCGCGCCGAGGCGAAAGCCGGTCAGGGCGTCGGTGCTAAGTCCGCAATCCTGAAATATGCCGGGACAGAGTTGAACAAGCGCCGCTACGAAGCCTTCATGACGATCGCGGGCTCCGATGGACTCGAATGGGAAAGTAGTCGCTCCGACGAAGGCACGCTCGCGCGCGAATGGCTTCGCACCAAGGCGAACTCCATCGAAGGCGGCACATCCGAAATCATGCTCGGCATCGTCGCCAAGCGAATCCTGAATCTGCCGGAGGCGTAAGATGATCGCGCTCGACGAAGACCGGATCATGCTGCGCGATTCCGCGCGCGAGTTCCTCACCGACAAGTCGCCCGTTTCGGAACTGCGCCGGTTGCGCGACACGAAGGACAAAGACGGGTTCAGCCGCGAACTCTGGCGCGGCATGAAGGACATGGGCTGGACCGGCATACTCGTCGACGAGGCGCATGGCGGCTCGGACTTCGGCCATGTCGGCATGGCGCTCGTCTGCGAAGAAATGGGCCGCACGCTCGCAGCCTCGCCGTTCCTTTCGACCGCGGTCATGGCCGCGACTGCGATCCGCCGCGGCGGCTCGGAAGAACAGAAGAAAAAGTGGCTGCCAGCAATCTCGGAAGCCAAGGCCATCATCGCGCTCGCGGTCGACGAAGGACGCAAGCATGCGCCGGAGAAGACCGCGCTCAAGGCCGAACTCGCAGGCAATGCCTTCAAGCTGAACGGCGACAAGACCTTCGTCGTCGACGGTCACATCGCTGACCAGATCATCGTCGCCGCGCGCAGCGAAGGAGAGCCCGGCGACAGGAACGGCATCTCGCTGTTTCTGGTCGATGCGAAAGCGCACGGTATCTCCATCGAGCGCGTGATCGGTGTCGACAGCCGCAACAGCGCGCGTATTAAATTCGAGAACGTCACGGCGGTCGATGCGCTCGGCGAAGCCGGCAAAGGCTTCGCGCTGCTCGAGCACGCGCTGAACGCCGGGCGCGCCGGCGTATCCGCCGAACTTCTCGGTGTCGCGGGCGAAAGCTTCGACCGCACGGTCGCCTATCTCAAGGAACGCAAGCAATTCGGAAAGCCGATCGGCGCCTTCCAGGCGTTGCAGCATCGCGCAGCCCACCTGTTCGGAGAGATCGAGCTTCTGCGCTCGCTCGTGCTTGCGGCATGCGTCGCACTCGACAAGTCGCCGGATTCGGCCGGCTCGGCCGTCAGCGCCGCCAAGTATAAAGCATGCGAGGTCGGCAAACTTGCCGTATCGGAAGCCGTCCAGATGTTCGGCGGCATGGGCATGACCGACGAGGTCGATATCGGCCTCTTCATGAAGCGGGCGCGATCCGCACAGGAACTTTTGGGCGATGCCTATTTCCACGCCGACCGCTATGCGCAGAGCCAGAAGTTCTGATCTCAAAATCAAGAAAAGTCCGAAAGGAACACAATGACCATTCGCTTCGACAATCGTGTCGCCATCGTCACCGGCGCCGGCAACGGCATCGGCAAATCCCATGCGCTTGCACTCGCGGCACTCGGCGCGAAGGTGGTCGTCAACGATCTCGGCGGCGCACGCGACGGCTCAGGCGGTTCGCTATCCGCTGCCGAGACCGTCGTCCAAGAGATCAAGGCGAAGGGCGGCGAGGCGATCGCGAACGGCGCGAATGTCGCGAAGTACGATGAAGTCGAGCAGATGATCGCGGACGCGAAGAAAAAGTGGGGCCGCGTCGATATCGTCGTGAATAACGCGGGCATCCTGCGCGACAAAAGCTTCGCCAAGATGGAGTTGGACGACTTCCGTCTCGTGCTGGAAGTGCACCTCATGGGATCGGTGAACTGCTGCAAGGCGGCGTGGGAAACCATGCGCGAACAGAATTACGGCCGCATCGTGCTAACCTCGTCGTCCTCCGGACTGTTCGGAAATTTCGGCCAGTCCAACTACGGCGCCGCCAAAGCCGCGATGGCCGGCCTGATGAACGTGCTCCATCACGAGGGGCAGAAGTTCAACATCCGCGTGAATACCCTTTCGCCGACGGCCGCGACCCGTATGACGGAGGAACTGCTGCCGCCGAACGTGCTCAAGTTGATGCAGCCCGAAGCGATCACTCCGGCCGTGCTTTATATGGTAAGCGAAAACGCCCCTTCCCGCACGATCATGGGCGCGGGCGCGGGCGTCTATTCGGTGATCCGCATCGTCGAGACGCAAGGTGTCTACTTCCCGCCCGAAGAACGCACGCCGGACGCAATTGCTGCGAAGTTCGCGGAAATCTCAGATATGAAGACCGCGCAGGCGCTCGAAGGCGCGTTCCAGCAGACGCAGAAATATGTCGCGATGGCCGCGAAGGCTGCCGGGATCGACCTGTCGCAGAAGTAAGACGCCGTCATTCGCTTTCGGGAAAAGCTGCGCTAGGCTCGAAACATGAGCCGGACTCAGCATTTCGACGACGCGCAGAAACTCGCAGACGCGATTGCTACCCGGATCGGCCGGGAGATTACGCTCGCGCTACCGCTGGGGCTCGGCAAAGCGAACTCGGTTGCGAATGCGATCTACCGGCGTGCAGCGGCTGAGACCTCGCAGAAACTCAGCATCTTTACCGCGCTTACATTGCAGCGGCCGGTCGTATCGGGTCTCGAAGCGCGCTTCATCGATCCGGTGCTCGACCGGCTGTTCGGCGGCTACCCGGAACTGGAATACGCTCGTGCCTTGAGAAGCGGAACGCTTCCGGAGAACATCAAGGTCAGCGAGTTCTTCTTTCTCGCAGGGCGCTGGCTCGGCTCCGCGCTCGCGCAACGCAACTACATCTCCGCGAACTACACCCATGCCTATCGTTACGTGCTCGACCGTAACGTCAACGTAATCGCGCAGCTTGTGGCAAAGCGCGTCGTGAATGGAGAGACGCGCTACAGCCTTTCCTGCAACACCGACCTCACGCTCGATCTCCTGAAGGCTCGAGCGGAAGGCAAGGCGGATTTTCTGCTCGTTGCGGAAGTGAATTCCGAACTTCCTTTCATGCCTGGCGACGGAGACCTTCCTGAGAGCGCTTTCGACTACGTCTACGAAAACCCAAAAACCGATTTTCCGCTGTTCGCACCGCCGAAGCAGCCTGTCCCGCTGACCGCCTATGCGATCGGTCTTCACACGGCGACATTGATCGAGGACGGCGGCACGTTACAAATCGGCATCGGCGCGGAGGGAGATGGCGCCGCGAAAGCGCTCATCCTGCGGCATCGAAAGAACACCGCATTCAACGAAATGATTGCGGCTCTTTCCACCGCCGCACCGGCGCGTTTCGGCACGTTCGAAACCGGCCTCTATGGCGCGAGCGAAATGTTCGTGGATTCGTTTCTCGACCTGATCGACGCGGGGGTCGTGAAGCGGGAAGCCGAAGGCGCGCTCCTGCATGGCGGCTTCTTTCTCGGGTCGAAGAATTTCTATCGCCGCTTGCGCGAGATGGACGAACAGAAGCGCGCAAAGCTACAGATGAAGGCGATTTCCTTCGTCAACGAACTTTACGGCGGCGAAGAGAGTAAGCGCGCCGCGCGCGTGAAGGCGCGTTTCATCAATAATGGCATGATGGCAACGCTGCTCGGCGCTGTCGTTTCTGACGGACTGGAGAGCGGACTTGTCGTGAGCGGCGTCGGCGGGCAGTACAATTTCGTGGCACAGGCTTTCGCCCTCGACGGCGCCCGCTCGATCATCTGCGTAAATGCAACGCGTGGTAGCGGAAGGAAAACCGCGTCCAATATCCGCTGGTCCTACGGGCATACGACGATCCCGCGGCATTTGCGCGATATCATCGTCACCGAGTATGGCGTCGCGGACCTGCGCGGAAAATCGGACGAGGATGTGATTGCCGCAATGCTGGCGGTCGCGGACTCGCGCTTTCAGCAGGAGTTGCTGCACGAAGCCAAAAGCTACAACAAGATCTCAAAGAATTTCGAGATCCCGGCGCAGTTTCGCAACAATACGCCTGAGCGGATCGCAGCCGCGCTGCGCCCTGCGAAAGAGCGCGGGTTGCTGCCCGATTTCCCGTTCGGCACGGATTTCGACGACGTCGAGTTGCGGCTGATTCCGGCGCTGCAAAGGCTGAGGCAGAAGCTCGCTTCGCCGCTGTCGCTCATTCCCGTGCTGCTGCGCGGACTGACAGCGCCTGCAAATGTGGAGGCGGAAGAATGTATCGGACGGATGGGTTTCGCGAATGCCGCTTCGCTCAAAGACAAGGTCTATCGTGCCTTGCTGCGCGGCGCGCTCCGCAACTGATTATTTGCAGAACTTGTTATAGCGCTCGATGCAGGTCTTCAGCACCTGTTCGCCCGGTTTCTTCCACCAGTCCGCGGCGGAGAAAATCTCGACTTCCTGCGGGCCGAAGAAACCCGCGCCCTCGATCATCCTGCGGAAGCCTTTGAGATCGATCACGCCGTCGCCCATCATGCCGCGGTCGAGCAGGAGGTCCCTGGTCGGCACCAGCCAGTCGCAGATGTGATGCGCGAAGATGCGATTTTCGCGGCCGGCGCGAGCGATCTGCTCGGCCAAGCCGGGCTCCCACCACACATGATAAACATCGATGGCGACGCCGACATCCGGCGCAATCTGCCCGGCAAGGTCGAGCGCCTGTTTCAGCGTGTTGATACAGGCGCGGTCGGCGGCATACATCGGGTGCAGCGGCTCGATCGCAAGCGGCATATTCGACGCGCGTGCATGGTCGAGCACAGCGGTAATTCCTTCGGCGACCTGAATCCGCGCGCCCTCGATATCCTTCGAGCCTTTCGGCACCCCGCCGACGACAAGCACCAAACAATCGGCGCCGAGCGCAGCCGCTTCGTCGATCGCACGCTTGTTGTCGTCGATTGCCGCAGCACGGCCCTTCGCGTCGGGCGCGGTGAACATGCCGCCGCGGCAATAACCGCTGACCTGCATGCCGTTATCCTTGATGACCGTGGCGGACTCGCTCAGCCCAAACTTTGCAACCTGATCCCGCCAGGGATCTACGGCCTTGATTCCGAGTTTGGCGCAGGCCTCGACCGCCTCGCCGAGCGTCCACTGTTCGCGGACGGTGGCGAGATTGATCGAAAGGCCTTCCGCATTCATCAAGTCAGGAGATTCCGTGTACTGCCAAGAGTTTCTTCATGCGCGAAGCGGCGAGTTCCGGATCGTGCAACACGCGGGCTTTATCCGCGAGTCGAAAGAGTTCCGCAAGATGCTGGAGCGAGCGCGTGCTTTCCTGCCCGCCGATCATCAGGAAATGATCCTGCTGGCCGTTGAGCCACGCCAGAAAAACGATCCCGGTTTTATAGAATCGGGTCGGCGCCTTGAAGATGTGGCGCGAGAGGGGGACGGTCGGCTCGAGAATGCCGTGGAAACCCTGCAGGTCGTTCTTTGCGAGCCGCGCGAGGCCGGCGGACGCCGCCGGCGCAATGCCGTCGAAGATACCCAAGAGCGCGTCGGAGTAACCTTCTTCGTCGCCCGCGATCAGTTCGGCATAATTGAAATCGTCGCCGGTATACATCCGCACGCCTTTGGGCAGGCGGCGGCGCATCTCGATCTCTTTCTCCTTGGAGAGAAGCGAAATCTTCACGCCGTCCACCTTCGCGGCGTTGCGCGCGATAATGTCGAGGCAGACATCCATCGCCGCTGAGTGATCGTCCGAGCCCCAGTAGCCCTTGAGCGCGGGGTCGAACATTTCGCCGAGCCAGTGCAGGATCACGGGCTCCTTCACCTGACCAAGAATGCGGTCATAGACGCGCTTGTAGTCTTCCGGACTTTTCGCAGCGTTGGCGAGTGCGCGGCTTGCCATCACGATCAGGCGTCCGCCGAGCTTTTCGATGACTTCGATCTGTTGTTCATAGGCGCGGATCACGTCATCGACGGATACATCCGGCCCCGGCGCGATGTGATCGGTTCCGCAGCCGCAGGCGATCTTCACGCCCAGACGCGACTTCGCGGCGTCGAGCGCGCGGCGGATCAGTTCCTGTGCGCCGTTCCAGTCGAGGCCCATGCCGCGCTGCGCGGTGTCCATCGCTTCGGCGACACCGAGACCAAGATCCCAGAGATAGTGACGGAACGCGATCGTGCGCTCCCAGTCTATCGCCGGATCGATCCAGGGATCGTTATTCGCGAGCGGATCGGCAACGACATGCGCCGCCGCAAACGCCACGCGGTTGAACGACGCGATCTCTTCCTTCGAAGGAAACCGGATCGGTTCGCCGGTCGTGTAAGACGATAGCTTGCGGTCGATACCGGGCAGCGAGAGCGTCGCCATGCGTCACACCTTCAGTTCGGGAACGTCGAGCCAGCGGCGCTCGGCCCAGCTTTTCAAACCGAGTTCGGCAAGCTGAACGCCTTTCGCGCCTTCCAGCAGATCGAACTTCCACGGCGTATTCTCGACGAGGTGGCGGATGAAACCTTCCCACTGCACCTTGAAGCCGTTGTCATACACGGTGTTGTCCGGCATCTCTTCCCACTGCTCCTGAAACTTCATGGTCTGCGGCTCGTCCGGATTCCAGACCGGGCGCGGCGTATTCACGCGATGCTGCGTGTAGCAGCGCGTGAGGCCCGCAACCGCCGAGCCGTGCGTACCGTCGACATGAAAGGTCACGAGATCGTCGCGCTTCACGCGTGTCACCCATGACGAATTGATCTGCGCGATCACGCCGCCCTCGAGTTCGAAGGTCGCGTATGCCGCATCATCGACGTCGGCCTTATAGGTCTTGCCGGCCTCGTCCACGCGCGAGGGAATGTGCGTGGCGCCGAGGCAGCTCATCGTCTTCACGTTGCCGAACAGATTGTCGAGCACATAGCGCCAGTGGCAAAGCATATCGAGAATGATGCCCCCGCCGTCGGCCTTGCGATAATTCCAGCTCGGGCGTTGCGCGGGCTGGCCCCAGTCGCCTTCGAACACCCAGTAGCCGAACTCGCCGCGCACCGAGAGAATTTTTCCGAAGAAGCCGGACTCTTTCAGGAGCTGAATCTTGCGAAGGCCCGGCAGAAACAGCTTGTCCTGTACGACGCCGTGCTTGATGCCTTTTGCTTTGGCGAGTTTTGCAACGGCGAGCGCCTTGTCGAGCTGATCCGAAATCGGCTTTTCGCAGTAGACGTGCTTGCCGGCGTTGATCGCCTTGGTGAGGAGATCCGTTCGCATCTGCGTGGTCGCTGCATCGAAGAATACCGTGTCGTCCGGATTCTTGAGCGCAGCGTCGAGATCGGAGGTCGAGCGCTCGATGCCATATTGCTTCGCGAGTGCGGCAACCTTCTCCGCGTTGCGGCCGACGAGGATCGGATCCGGCATTACGCGATCACCGTTCGAAAGCAGGACGCCGCCCTGCTTGCGAATCGCGACGATCGAGCGCACGAGATGCTGGTTCAGCCCCATGCGTCCCGTGACGCCGTTCATGATGATGCCAAGGCGCTGCGTGGCCATAATTCGCTCTCCCCGGAATTTCCAGAAGGGCCGTCTTGCTTGCGGCCGTAAGTAACCAATTAGTTACAAGTACGATGGCGCCAGTATTCCGTCAATAGTCCGCTCATGGGCGCAGGTAGCCGAGCACGACCGCGGCCAGATGCTGGCCCCTCGCTTTGATGTTTTCCGGAGCCGTCAGGTCGCGGCCGAAGATCGTCGAGAGCGTGTGGCGGTTGGAAAGATAGAAAAATCCGAGGGCTGCGATCGAGATATACAATTCGACCGGGTCAACATCCTTGCGGAAAACCTTCGCCTTCGCCCCGCGCTGCAACAAATCGTCGATCATGCCGACCAGCGGCGAATGCAACTCACGGATTTTCTTCGAGCGCTTGAGATAAGCCGCCTTGTGGAGATTTTCCGTCGCCAGCAGGCTGAGAAACTCGGGATGCTCGCGATAGTAGTTCCATGTGAATTGCAAAAGCTCGCGCATGCCTTCGACCGGGTCGCGCTTGCCGAGATCGAGCTTAATTTCCTCGGAGCGGATTTCCGCATAAGCAGCCTCGAGCACGGCGAGATAGAGACCGTCCTTGTCGCCGAAGTAGTGATAGATCATCCGCTTGTTCACACCCGCGCGATCCGCGATTTCGTCGACGCGCGCGCCGCCCAGACCTTTCGCGGTAATTTCCGCAGTCGCCGCGGCGAGGATCACGGCGCGCGTGCGCTCCGGATCGCGTGCGTTTCCGTTTGCTCGCCGTAGCGGGGCTTTTTTTTTCGCAGCGTGAGCGGTTGCCATTACTGCAATGCCTTCAATCGTTCTGAAATGGACGGCGGCGCCCAATCGGCCCTTATACCGAGGTCGGCAAGGATCACCTGCGCCGCGTTGTAGCCGGGCAGGCCGGTGACGTTGCCGCCAGGATGGCTGGAAGAGCCGCAAAGATAGAGTCCGGGAATGTGCGCGCGATAGTTTCCTGCGCCGGGGAACGGACGGTCGTGGCCAACCTGCCCGTTCGTAAACGCTCCGATCAAAAGATCGGCTTCGCGCATGTTCGGAAGTTCCCGCTCGACATCGAGCGGAGAGCGCGTGAAGGAGTCGATCACCGCACCCTCGAGGTTCGGCGCGTGCTTCTGCCAGAGCGCAAGCATCTTCTCGCCGTGCTTATCCTTATAGGCGTCCCAGCTCTTTGGATCGCCGTTCAAGCGATATGGCAGTTTCTCCCACATGAAGGCTGTGTGCTTCCCGGAAGGCGCCTGCGAAGGATCGAACAGCGAGGGTGTCGCGCCCCACATGACCGTATCGGGAACGGTTCCGGCCTCGTGATGGCGAACGATATCGGAGAACTGGTCGACATGATCGAGACCCATGATGACCATGAAGGCTTTGGCGAGCGCCGGATTGTTCTTCGTCGCAGCGTATTGCGGCGCTTCGTTCAGATTAAGATGCAGCGCGAACAGCGGCGCGAGCAGGTTGTACTGGAACTGCGACGCTAGATCGCGGATTTCGCGCGGCACGAGATTCTCGTCCAGAAGATCGAGAAAGGTCTGCTGCGGATTCAACGCGGATGCGACAAAGGATTTCGCGCGCAGCATCTCGCCCTCCCGGGTCTCGACGCCGACGGCCTTGCCGTTCTCGACGACGATGCGCCCGGGCTCCGTTATCAGCCGGATTTCTCCGCCGCTTTCCTTAACGGCATTCTCGAGCGCACGGGCAAGCGCAGCCGTGCCGCCGCGCGACATTTGCGCCTTCGCGGGCAATGCGAGCAAGGCTGCAATATGGTGACCGAAGCCCTTCACGCGCAGATCGACTTCCCTGAGGCCGTTGAAGAAGAGAAGCCCCGCCTTCACCGCAGGGTGCTCGAATTCCTGATGCACGAATTCGAGGGGCGACAACGCGCTGACTTCGAGCAGCCTGCGACCGGCCGCGCTCTTTTCAAGCAGCGTACGGCGCTCCTTCGCCGGCAACGGCGGAGACTTCGCCTCCCACGAAAGGATGTCGCGCACGATCGGCACGAAGTCGCTCTGCCAGCGCTTCAGCGTCTCGGCATCTTTTTTTGAGAACTTCTCGAAGGATGCGGCGGTGCGGTCGATATCGGTCCACCATTCGAGTGCGCGGTCGCCGCTTGTGATCATCGCCACATTGAGTTCCGGCTCGATGTAGCGTGCGCCATGACGTTCCAGCTCGAGGTCGGCGTACCATGGCATATTGGTGATCGCGCGCTGGAAGAAGGCGTGCGTATTGTGAAGGAAGCCCGGCCGGCGCGGATCTTCCATCGTGGACAAACCGCCGCCTGCGATATGCCGCCGGTCGATCGACAGAACCTTCAATCCGGCCTTGCCGAGATACGCCTGCAACACGAGTGCGTTGTGACCCGCACCGATGATGATGCCGTCCCAGCTCATTCAATTCCCAGAAGCCGGTAAATCCGGCGCGAGTATTCTCCGAACTTCTCGGTGTTGCGCATGTCCAGCGTACGCGGCATCGGAATATCGACCGTGAAGTTATCCGCCATGCGCGCGGGGCCCGCGGTCAGCACCACGACGCGGGTGCCGAGAAACACGGCCTCGGTGATGCCGTGAGTCACGAAGATGATCGTCTTCTTCGACTCACCCCAGATGCGCAGCAATTCGAGATTCATTTTTTCGCGCGTCAGCGCGTCGAGCGCGCCGAAGGGCTCGTCCATCAAGACGAGCTTGGGATCGTGCACCAGCGCACGCGCGATCGAAGCGCGCTGCTGCATGCCGCCGGAAAGCTCGTAGGGATACTTGTCCTCATGGCCCTTCAGGCCGACGAGATCGAGAAGCTCGTAGGCGCGCTTGCGCGCGGCAGCCTGCGGCAATCCCAGGATTTCCGTCGGCAGCATCACGTTGTCGATGATACGGCGCCACTTCAGGAGAAGCGGCTGCTGGAACACCATGCCGATATCGCGGGCAGGATTGAAAGGCTGCGACGGCGAGCCGATGCGGACCTTGCCGGCATCGTAGCCGTGCAGGCCTGCCAGAATCTTCAGTAGCGTGGTCTTGCCGCAGCCGGAAGGACCGACGAGCGAAACGAGTTCGCCCTGCTCGACATCGAACGTCGCCTCGGAAACCGCGAGGAAGTCCTGCCCGCGGGTCCGGTAGACCTTCTTCACACCGTCAAGATGAATAAACGCTTCGCTCATGAGGGTGCCTATTGGATCCGCGCGTCTTTGACGACGAAGTAGCGCTCGGCTGCGAGTACGAGGCCGTAGAGCACGCCGCCGATCAAAGTGATGAGAATGACCGCCATGAACATGGCGGCGGTATCGAGCGTCACCTGCACCTGCAACATCAGGTAGCCAAGACCGCGCTCGGAGCCGAGGAACTCGCCGACGATCGCGCCCGCAACGGCGAGAATGGCGGCGACCTTCATGCCGGAGAAGATGTAGGGCAGCGCGCCGGGAAGCTGGATCTTGACGAACAGCTGCCAGCGCGAACCGCGCAGCGTGCGGACGAGGTCGAGGAGATCGGGCTCCACTTCGCGAAGACCGCGCGCGGTCGTCAACACAATCGGGAAGAAGGATATCGCAAACGCCATCAACGTATTCGGCCAGATGCCATAGCGGAACCAAACGATCATCAACGGTCCGAGCGCCACTTTCGGAATCATGTTGAGGCTGACCAGGAGCGGCATCGCGAACATCTCGAGCCAGCGGAACCACGAAAACAGGAGTGCGGTGAGAATTCCGAAGATCGCGGCGAGCAAGAAGCCGCCGAAGATTTCGATGCTGGTCGCGGCGATGTTCTCGAGCCAGCGGTAATTCGGAACGACCAGTGCGTGAATCGTGTCGTAAGGCGACGGCATTACGATCTTCGGAATCTTTCCGTAGACCACGAAGGAATGCCAGATCGCAACGAGTATCAAGTGGCTGAGAACGGCCAGCGCATAGCGCTGCACCTGATCGTTACTTCCGCTCATGATGGTTCTCCCTTCCCGCCCCGACTATCCGGGAAGCGCCGTGTACTCGCAAGCCGCAAAAATACTTCATGCCAACCACCGCGGAAGATTTTCGCGAACGAACGCGTCGTCGTTGAGATGCGGATAGGCCGCGTAAATTCTGTCGATCTCTTCCTTCTGGCCGGGGCCGAGGGATTCTTTCGGATCGAGGCACCAGATGCCTTCGAGCAGGCCTTGCCGGCGGAGAATCTCGTGACAGCCGCAGATCACGCCGTGAAAATCGTTGGCTACGTCGAAGATCGCAGCGTTGCAGTCGGTCACCTGCGAGTCGAGCGCAAGCATTTCCGCGGATACTGCTGGCTGCGCCGCTTCGCATTGTGCACGGCCCAGCAACTCCACCGCGCGCTGCACCCAGCAGCTCCAGTGCCCGAGCAATCCACCCCTAATCCGAACCGTCACCGGTTTGCCGCCGCGCATGACGACGAACGGCGTCACGAGGTCGAGTACGATGTGATCGTCGTTGCCGGTATACAGCGTGATGCGGTCTTCCGCGCCCGCCTCGACCACGCCGCGGATGACATCGAGCGTGCGATAGCGGTTGAATGGCGCCATCTTGATCGCGACGACATTCTCGATCTGTGCGAAGCGCTTCCAGAACGACGCCGGCAACACGAGCCCGCCCACCGCCGGCTGCAAATAAAATCCAACAAGTGGAATTTCGGCGGCGACCTTTTTCGCGTGTTCGATCAGTTCGTCTTCGGACGAACCTTTCATCGCTGCCAGCGAGAGCAAACCTGCGTGATAGCCGATACCACGCGCAGTCTGCGCCTCTTTCACCGCCTGCGCGGTCTTGCCCGCGAGGCCCGCGATCATCACGAGCGGTTTGCTGGCCGATTCCCGCGCCGTCTTCATCGCGAGCGAAAGCACCGGCTCATAGAGCCCCACTTCCCTGATCGCGAACTGCGTAGTGTGCACGCCAACCGCAAGGCCGCCGGAACCCGCGTCAATGTAATAGCGCGATAACGCGCGCTGCCTGCGCTCATCGAAATTGCGCGCGGCGTCCAGCGCTAGCGGGTGCGCCGGAATCACCGCGCCTTTCCGCAAAACCGCCAATATTTCCTTCGGCAGATCGTTCCAGCGCAACGCCACGTGTTTCTCCCCGGGGCCTGTCGTCGCGATGCGAAAAGCGATCCGCCCGCGCTCGTTTTCGCGCCATTTGACAGGCGCTTTGGCCGCTCATATCGTCTAGTAACTAGATAGTTACATCGAAACTTTGCTGCGTGTCGAGAACCGGAATCACCGGCCCGCGCGGCGATAGGCTACGGGAGGAAGTCAGAATGAAAATCACATTGAAACTTGCGTCCGCGATCTTCGCCGCAGCCCTCTTGGCTCCGGCGACTGCTTCTGCGCAGAAGGTAACCCTGACCCTGAACTGGGTGGTCGGCGGCGATCATGCGCCCTATTTCTATGCGCTGAAGAACGGCTGGTACAAGGAAGCCGGCATCGACCTCGATATCGAAGCAGGCCGTGGTTCGGCAGCCTCCGCCCAGAAAGTTGCGGCGGGAAGCACGCAGATCGGCCTGACCGACATGGCCGGCGCGCTACTCTTCAACGGCAAGGGTGCAAACCTTGTCGGCGTCATGAACATCTACGCCAACTCGCCGCAGGGCATGTATTGGAAGAAAAGCTCCGGCATCAAAAGCGTGAAGGATCTCGCTGGCAAACGTATCGGCAATCCGGCCGGCGACGGCGCACGCACGATGTGGCCGGCGCTTGCGAAAGCGAACGGCATCGACCCGAATTCGGTGATCTGGGTCAACATCGACTCGAACTCGAAGCTCGCCGCGCTGAAATCCGGCGCGATCGACGCGACCACCTCGTTCTACAACCTGCATCACGTCTTCGCCCGCGAACTCGGCGAAGACATGGGATTCCTTGCCTGGCGTGACGGCGGCCTCAACCCGTACGGCAATTCGCTCGTCGTCCGGGCGGACTGGCTGAAGGACAACAAGGCCAAGGTCGCGGCCTTCGTAAAGGTGACGCAGAAGGCCTTCGCCGAATGCGCGAAGAAGCCCGAACCCTGCGTGCAGGCGATGGTCGACATGAACGGTGCACTCAAGTTCGACAACGAGATGACCAACTGGCACCTCGTGACGATCCTCATGAGCGATGAAATCTCCAAGAATGTCGCGCTCGGCTGGCACGACGACAAGCGCATGGCCGCCGACTACAAGCTCGTCGACGAATACCTGAAGATGGAAAAGGCCTACGACATCAAGGCGGCCTACACCAACGAGTTCCTCGACAAGAATATCAAGATGCCGGCGATCAACCCGCCGAAGCTCTACTGATCGAGCGATAACCGAAATACCAAAGGGCCGGCTGATCGCCGGCCCTTTTTCGTGTCAGCCGAGTTCGGGCCCTGCCACCGCGAAGGTGCGCGACAACTCCTGAAAACTTTCCGAGCGGTCGAGCATCATTCGCGTATACGGGCGCTCGTGGACGAAACCGGCAGCTTTCAGTTGCGTGAGAGTTTCCTGCTTGTCGCTCATGACGTCGATGTAGACTGGCGCCGCGACCGCGTTGATCGCGTGATCGAGCAGTGCCGCTGCGATTGCGCCGTCATCGGCGACCAAGGGGCCGATCTGCCCGGCTCTGCGCCCCGTGCGGCCAAGCAGAAAGCCCGCGATGCGGCTATCACTGCGCACCAGCCCTTCGGCTTCCGGCAGCCGCCCGCGCAGGCGGGACAAAACGGCGCTTCGATCCGCGCCGAAAATTCCTGCGTCGTAGGCGCATAGCGCATTCCAGTCGCGACCCGTAACCGGCTCGACGCGGAGGGATTGCGCGGGATCGCGCGATTCACTGCGCTCCTTCAGCAGCATGCGCTGGAACGGCCAGGAGTCCCGAAAGCCGAGCCCGCGATACACTTCGCGTCCCGCTGGCGTGGCATCGAGGACGGGCACCAGTCCGGAAGCGGTCAGACTGGCAATGCAGCGCTCCATCAACCGCGTTGCCAATCCGCGGCGACGATATTCGCCTGCGATCAGCACCATGCTGATCCAGCCGAACCTACCGCCGTAGGGCAGCGTTGCGGCCGTCGCGATCACCCTGCCTTCATCCCGGATCGCGAATACGGTGCCGAGTTCCAGAAAAACGCGCCAGTCGGCTTCGGATTGGTTCCAGCCCGCCTCCTTCACCAAGGCGTCTGCATCGCCAAGGTCTTCGGCACGAAGCGTGCCAATCTCGAATTCAGAAGCTGCCATCGCGGGTATCGTAATGCGTTTCCTTGCCCAAGCTGCGCGCGCCGCGCGAGATCCAGTCGGCAGTCCAGCCAATCATTCGCTCCAACGGCACCGCGGGCTCGCCGAGAAGCCTGCGCGCTTTTTCGGTGTTCACGAGCCAGCCGTCTGCGGCTTCCTTGCCGGCAAACTTCGGCTCCTTGCCGAAGCGTTTGCCGAATTCCCCGGCGAGCCAGCGTATGCTGATGGTTTCGGGACCGCTGATATTGATTGCGCTCGTTGGCGTGGTGCAATGCGCGAGCATGCGCAGGATCATGGCATTGGCATCGCCCTGCCAGATCACGTTCACATGACCCGCGGCAAGTTCGATGGTCTTTCCGGAATACACTTTCGAGGCCACGTCATGCAGCACCCCGTAGCGCATATCGATCGCGTAGTTCAGACGGATCGTCCGCCCCGGCGTACTAAATTTCCGCGAGAAGTGTTCGAACATCGCTTCGCGCGCAACGCAGGAATTCGCGTACGCGCCGGGCGGCGGGACCGCAGGCGTTTCCTCGGTCGCCCCGCCTTTCGTGACATCGACATAGGGATAAACGCAGCCGGTCGAGAACGCGACGATGCGCGAGTCCTTGAAATTCTCAGCCACCATCGCGGGCACATGTGCGTTCATCGCCCATGTCAGATGTTCGGCCCCGCTGGAGCCGAATTTGCGACCCGCCATGAACACGACGTTCGGCGATTGGGGAAGCTTCGCGATGCCTGCGCGATCCAGAAGATCGGCTTCGATGCATTCGATATCCCAGGAGCGGAGCTTCTTGTGCAACCCCTCCTCGCTGAAGCGCGCGACGCCGATCACGCGGCGGGAAGGATCGGCGCGCTTGGCGAGCCGCGCGAGCGTCGGTCCCATCTTGCCGCCCACGCCGAGTATCAGAATATCGCCCGGCGCTTTGGCGAGATCGGCACGCAGCAAATCCGAAGGCTGCGTCATGAAGTCTTCGAGGTCCGCTTCATCCCGAAAACTTTCCGGCAGCGCTCTTGCCGCAGCGTCCATGGCGTATTCCCTTCGTTCGTTCTTGTTGGCGCTTGCCTGACGGGCACGCTATAAGTAACTAGTTAGATACTTACGATCTTAGGGCGCGAAAAGACGCCCGGCAACCGCCGCCAATGCAGTACAGGGAGTGAAGCCATGTCAAATGCAGCGCGAATTCTTACCACCGTCGTCGGCTCCTATCCGGTGCCGGAATGGCTCATAGCGCTTCCCTCGGAGCAGGCCGTGATCGACGCGACGCGGGTCGTGCTTCATACGCAGGAGCAGGCCGGCATCGACCTCGTCTGCGACGGAGAGCTTTCTCGCTTCGACGTGAACCATCCCGAGACCAATGGCATGATCGAGTACTTCGTGAAGCCGATGGCGGGCATTCGCACCGCGATCACGTTCGACGAACTCGTCGAATATCGTGCGAAGAGCACGATGCGGTTCCGCACGCGCCCGCCGGGCATCGTCGACGGCCCCGTCTCTTCCGGCACGCTGGACCTGCCGCAGGCCTATCAACGCGCCCGCGCGCTCACGCACAAGCCGTTCAAGTTTACGGTTACCGGCCCGCACATGCTTGCGAAGACGCTGCTCGACAAGCACTACAAAAAACTTCCCGATCTCGCCTTTGCGATCGCCGACGCGCTCGCGGCACAGGTGAAACACATTGACGCCGAAGTCGTGCAGATCGACGAAGCGAACCTTCCCGGAAGCCCGGACGAATGGGAATGGGCGGCGGAAGCGATCAACCGCGTGCTCAAGGCCGTGAAAACCAAACCTGCGGTGCATCTTTGCTTCGGCAACTACGGCGGCCAAACCATCCAGAAGGGCACCTGGAACCAGTTGATGAAGTATCTCAACGCGCTTCACACCGACCACATCGTGATGGAGAACGCACACCGCCCCGCGGAGGAGCTTGCCGCATTCCGCGAACTGAAACCGGAGATCGGTTTCGGGCTCGGGGTCGTCGATATCAAGTCGACCGTGATCGAAAACGCGGACTCCATCGCGCGCCAGATCGAGCGCGCCGAGACGATGATCGGGGCCGGCCGTGTGAAATATATTCACCCGGACTGCGGCTTCTGGATGCTGAAACGCTCGATCGCCGACGGAAAAATCCGCGCGCTCGTCGAAGGACGCGACCTTTACGAAGGACGCAAAGGCACGAAGGTCGCCTAGAGGCGCATCATCACTTCGCGGAAGCGCGCGACCGGCGCGGGGTTGCGGATCATGGTGAGCGGCATCGAGAAGTGACCGCGATCCCAGACGAAGCGGTTTTCGTCGGGCACGCCCCATGAATCGATCAGGCTCAAGCCGCTCGCGTATGGCGTGATGCGGTCGCGCTTGCCGAGTACGGTGACGATCCGCTCCGGCTTCACCGAAGGCAGCCGCGCGGGATCGAGCAGACCCAGTCCCGCTTCAATGCGCTCGCGGCTCCAGCCCTGCTGTTCTGCGGCAAGATCGACGCCGAGCAGATTGGCCATGTCGCCATGGAAAGTGGCGTCACTCATCCGGCCGGAATGCGTAATCAGAAACAGTCCGTCCGGCCGATGGCGCTCGTTCCGCTCGCCGATTTTCTCTGCGGCGAACTGCGCGATCAGCGCGCCGAGACTGGTGCCGCCGAAGGCGAGCGGCGCGTCGGATTTTTGCCTCGCCCAGTCGGCGATTACAGCCCATTCCTGCGCGGCGCCGGTGAAAGCATCGAACAGCCCGCCCGGAATGCGCGCCATCATCGGCTGGCCGCCGAAGCTGCCCTGAGGCCGGCGACGTCCGTGCCACGGCGCGACCGGACGGATGACGCGAAAGCCCTCCGCGCGGAGCGTGCGGGCTTCGTCGATCAGGCCGCGCCAGTGATCGAACTCGATGCAGATGCCGTGGCCGAAGATGATGGTCGGCGGGTTCTTGACGCCGTGCGGTTCCAGCACGCGCGCATAGACCGTATCACCCAACAGCGCGGACGGGCTTTGGAAGCGCAGCCAGTAGTCGACCCCGGCCTCGCGCTCGATGGTTTTCGATACTTCGACCGTCGTGGCGCCGCCGGCATTCCCTCCGAACAACAGACGTTCGAAGTTCGCGCCATAGATCGCGGCGATTTCCTCCGGACCTTGCGTCTCCGATTTGACGCGCGGCGGATCGCTTCGCAGCATGAGGCCGAAGTGACGCCGCGCGAGATTGTATGTGTGGCTCGCGGAGTAGCGCGCGGCCTCCAGTTCGCGCCGCGCATCCGGCCCGAGCGTGCCGGGACCGAAAAATTCCTTCTGCCACTCCGCTTCCTTGCGCTGTGCGATGTCCCGTGCCGCGGCGGTCTGCACCAGAGCGTCCAGCACCTTCTTTTCGTTCGCGCTTTTTCGCGAGACCTGCGCGGCGTCGAGGAAGCGCTCGACCGAGGTGCCGGCCTGCTCTGCCGCAGCCCACAACAGCGAAGAAGGCACGAAAAGCCGCCGCAGCGCCCAGGAACTCACCGGGTCGAACCACGCCCAGCCGAAGGCGTAACCCTTCAAGGTCCGGCCCCAGTTGCGCTTGGACCTGGCATTGTATTGCATAGTGAGCGGCTGATCGGTCACGGACAAAAAGAACCGGCGGTCTCAGGGAAACGCTTGATAGCGGATGAACCGTCCGCCGTCTCGCAAGGATTGGGGGCGGAATTATGTGGTCCGAAGTCACGCTACCGCTCTGGCTGGTAATCGTCGCAGGACTGCTTGCGGCACTCGCTTTTCTGGACCGCCTCCTGATCCCGAGCGTGCGCTGGGCGCTGCGGCGCCGGGCCAACAAGGCCATCAGCGAACTGAACACCCGGCTGCGGCTCCAGATTAAACCCTTCAAGCTGACCAAACGTCAGGTGCTGATGGACCGGCTGATCTACGACCCGGAGGTGCTGCACGCAGTCGACGAATATGCCCGCGAGCACAAAGTTCCGCGCGAAGTGCTGATGGAGAAAGTGAAGCGCTACGCAGGCGAGATCGTTCCCTCCTTCTCCGCCTACGCCTATTTCCGGATCGGAACGCGGCTCGCGAAACGCCTGTCCGAGATGCTCTATCGCGTGCGGATCGGATTCCGGAACGAGGAGGCATTTTCTAGGGTCGATCCGGACTCTTCGGTCGTATTCGTCATCAACCATCGCTCGAATATGGACTATGTGCTCGTGACGTATGTCGCGGCGCAGTCGTCCGCGTTGTCCTACGCGGTCGGCGAATGGGCGCAGATCTGGGGCCTGCGCAACCTGATCCGCTCAATGGGCGCCTACTTTATCCGCCGCGACTCGCGCGACGCGCTCTATCGAAAAGTACTGTCGCGCTACGTGCACATGGCGACCGCATCCGGCGTCGTGCAGGCGATCTTTCCGGAAGGCGGGCTCTCGCGCGACGGTAAGCTGCGGCCGCCGAAATTCGGCCTGCTCAGCTACATGGTCGCAGCGTTCGACCCGAAGGGACCGAAGGATGTCGTGTTCGTGCCGGTCGGCGTGAACTACGACCGCGTGCTTGAGGACCGCATGCTGACGAGTGCCGCGAACACCGAGCCGGGCAAAAAGCCGGTGTTCGGTTTCAACCTCGTCACCTTCCTGCGGCACTTCTTCCGCCATGTGCGCATGGCGTTCCGTGGCGAATGGTACCGCTATGGCTATACCTGCGTGAGCTTCGGCGAACCCTTCTCGCTTAAGCAATATGTGGCGCAGCAAAAGATCGACTTCCGCGACATGCCCGAGAAGGAGCGCTTTGCCGAAGTCGAGAAGCTCGGCTCACAGTTGATGGAAGCGGTCGGGAAGGTCGTGCCCGCGCTTCCCGTTTCACTCGTCGCGACGGCGCTGCTCGAAGCGCACCCCGCGCCACTCTCGCTGTTCGAGATCAAGAGCCGTGTGTCGCGCATCATCGAGACGCTGGAAGCGTCGAAGGCCTACGTTCATATCCCGCGCTCGGATCGCGACTATGCGATCGAAGTGGGTTTGCGAATGCTTCGCCTCCGGCACATTGTGAGCGAGAACGACGGCATCTACGCCGCGAACCCGGCCGACCTGCACATTCTTCGTTACTATTCGAACGCAATCGCGCACCTGTTGCCAGGACGTGCGAACGCGGCAGAGACGAGTGGCATTGTCGAAGCGCCGTCGTCCTCCGGCGCGCGTGCGATGCGTGCGATCCCGGCGGAATGAGTTAGCGGTTTTCGAGCCAGCGCACGGCGCCGCGGCCCGCCGCAACACCGGTCGCAAAACAGGCTTGCAGAAGATACCCGCCCGTCGGCGCTTCCCAGTCGAGCATTTCACCCGCCGCGAAGACACCCGGCAGTTTCGTCAGCATGAAGTTCTCGTCGAGTTCTTCGAACAGGATTCCGCCCGTCGTCGATATCGCCGACTCGATCGGCGCAATCCCCGTCATTTTCAGCGGGAAGTGCGAGATGAGGGAGGCAAGCTTTTCCGTAGCGAGTTCGGAGATGCGTCCGCCATTTGCGGCGGCCCATTCGTGCAAAAGCGCGATGCCCACCGGCGGCAGGTTGATCGTCTTGCGAAGAAAATTCGAGAAGGACTGCTTTCCGCGAGGCGCAGACAGACGTTTTGCGATTTCCACTTCCGAAAGCTCAGGGCGCAACGCGATGGAGGCGACCGCTTCACCTTCGGCGAGAATTGCATCGCGCAGCCGCGCCGACTGCGCATAGATCACGCCGCCTTCGATGCCATAGTCGGTGATCATCGCCTCGCCGCGCACGGTGGAGCCGCCTGCGGTAATCGCAATGCGCTTCAACGGCGTGCCAGCAAAACGCTCTCGGAACGGAGCCGACCAGGAAACGAGAAAGCCGCTGTTCGCCGGCTGGAGAGGGGCTAGATCGACGCCGCGTTGGCCGAGTATCCCGGTCCAGGAACCATCCGAGCCGAGTTTCGGCCAGCTCGCGCCGCCGAGCGCGAGTACGACGGCGTCGGCCTTCACATGTTCCCGTCCGCGTGGCGTATCGAATAGAAGCCGCCCTTCGTCGTCCCAGCCGCACCAGCGATGGCGAAAGACGAAGGCGACGCCCGTCTCCGAGAGCCGCCGCAGCCAAGCACGCAACAGCGGCGAAGCCTTCAGTGCTTCCGGGAAAATGCGTCCGCTCGATCCTTGGAAGGTTTTCTGGCCGAGCGCTTCGCTCCATGCACGAAGCTGCGGCGGCGGAAAGCTTTCGATGGCGGCGCGCAATGCGTCCGCGCGGGGACCATAGCGGCGGAGAAACCCCTCCAGCGCTTCTCCATGTGTGAGGTTCAAGCCGCCGCGTCCCGCGAGAAGAAACTTGCGGCCGGCGGAAGGCATGCGCTCGTAGACGGTTACGCGGCAGCCCGCATTCGCGGCTTCTTCAGCCGCGATCAATCCGGCGGGGCCTCCGCCGATGATTGCAAGCGTCCGGTATCCGTCAGCGTTCATCGCGCCGCTTTAGGACGCCGGACTGAAGAACGAAAGGCCGTGGCTTAGCTTTTTTCTCAGTCTGCGGTTCCGCTTGAGAAAATACTCCCGGCGCATGGCTTCCACCTTGTCATCGAAATATTCGGCATAAAGCAGACGCCATGTGCGGCCGCGGGTGGAGCGGGCGCCCTTGCCTGCGTTGTGCGCCTTGAGCCGTCTCGCGATGTCGTTGGTCCAGCCCACATAGGTGCGCGAGCCTTGGGGCCCCAGACAACCGAGCACATAGACGAAGCTTCTCTGCCGAGCCTTCTTCAACGAACGTGCTTGGCCAGCTTCTTGATGAGCGAGCGCAGTTCCGGCTCCTGTACTTGCGCCGCGGCCTCTTCGGGAGAAAACCACTTGGTCTTGCGCTCGTCTTGCTCCGGCCAGGCCGGCATCTGCTGCTCGACTTCTAGCAAATAAGTGTCCACTTCGCAGTTCACGATGGAGCCGTCGCCGCGCTTCTTGTCGTAATGATAGGAGCCGATCGGCTTCTCGGAAACCTTGCCGACCAGCCCCGCCTCTTCCATCGCTTCGAGTGCTGCGAGATTGTATGGCTCGACGCCTGCGATCGGCCAGCCTTTGGGTATGATCCAGCGTCTCGTCTCTCTGGAGGTTACGAGCATGACTTCCAGCTCGCCCTTCCTGTTCCTGCGGTAAGGAAGCGCTGCGTACTGCCGGGCTGACGCAGACTTCGTTCCCATCAGAAGAGTCCACTCGCGAGATAAAAAAGCGATGCGATGATCGCGGAAGCCGGAAGCGTAATCACCCAGGCAACCACGATGCCGCTGGCTACGTTCCACCGCACGGCGGAAATCTTGCGCGCGGCGCCGACACCGATGATCGAGCCGGTGATCGTATGCGTGGTCGATACCGGCACGCCAAGATAGGTCGCAGCAAACAGCGTTATCGCACCGCCGGTTTCCGCGCAGCAGCCCTGCATGGGCGTGAGCCGTGTGATTTTCGAACCCATGGTGTGAACGATGCGCCAGCCGCCCATCAACGTGCCGAGACCCATGAAGAACTGGCAGGTGATGACCACCCAGAACGGCACGTAAAATTCGCTGCCCAGATGCCCGGTCGAAAACAAAAGAACCGCGATAATGCCCATGGTCTTCTGTGCGTCGTTACCGCCATGACCGAGCGAATAAAGCGACGCGGAGATGAATTGCAACGTACGGAACGTACTGTCGACCGAGCGGGGATTGGCGCGGACAAACAGCCAGGAGACGAGCAAAACCAGCATCAACGCGAGAAAGAATCCTGTCATCGGCGAGAGCACGATGGCGACGGTCGTCTTGATCAATCCATACCAGACGATTGCGGCGCTACCCGCCTTCGTTATCGCGGCGCCGAGCAGCCCGCCGATCAGCGCGTGCGAACTGCTGGACGGAATGCCGGCGAGCCACGTGATGACGTTCCAGCTGATCGCGCCCATCAGCGCGCCGAAGATAACGCGCGCATCGACGATGCCGGCCGAGACGATACCGGTGCCGATCGTGTTTGCCACATGGAGGCCGAAGAAGAGAAACGCGATGAAATTGAAGAACGCGGCCCACATCACAGCGTATTTCGGCCGCAGCACACGCGTCGACACGATGGTCGCAATCGAATTCGCCGCATCGTGCAGGCCGTTGAGAAAGTCAAACAGAAGCGCGACCGCGATGAGCGCGATCAGGATTTGAAGGCTGACGGTAGCGTCCATCGCGCTTTGACCGATGACCTAGAGGTGGTCGGTAACGAGGGCGCTGATCTCGTTCGCCACGTCTTCGAAGCGGTCGATCACCTTCTCGAGATGATCGTAGATTTCTGCGCCGATGATAAAATCCATCGCGTTGCCGTTGCGGTGGGAAAGAAAGAGCGCCTTACGGCCGGTATCATGCAACTGGTCGGACTTCTCTTCCTGCACGATGATCTGCTCGGTGAGGCGATGCAGCTGCGCGCCGTTCTTGCCGATGTTGGCGAGCAGCGGCATGGCATCCTGCACCAGCTTTGCCACGACAGGAGCAATCGCTGCCATCTCCCGCATCTGAAGATCGAACGACTTCACTTCGTAAAGTGCGATAAGCTTCGCGGTCTTGTTCATCTGGTCGATGGAGTCATCCAGCGAACTGACCAGGTCCTGAATGTCCGTGCGGTCAAAGGGCGTGATGAATGTGCGCCGGACCGCAGTCAGCGACTGCCTCGTGATTTCGTCGGCTTCCGCCTCGCGTTCGAAGATGACGCGGCAGAAATGCTCGATCCTGTCGCCACCCTGGAAAAGAGCTTCGAGCGCCACGGCGCCTGCATGCACAACCGCGGCATGTTGCGCGAAAAGCTCGAAGAAGCGCTCTTCCTTCGGCATCAGCGCCTGAAACCAGCCGAGCATGTCCCACCTTGTGACGCAGAGAATCGGTTGGCGTCATGTTATCGGAATGTGACAATCCACAGGGGATATTGACCGCGCTATGCCCAGAACTTCCATGCGGCATGGCAGCGAATCACGGCGGCAAAGGCCAGATCGCCCGCTCAGGCGGGCAGCATGAAAGCGGCGAAAAACGCCGAAATCCCTGCATAATCATCAAGCGGGAGGACCTGCGCGACGTACTGATCAGGCCGGACGATCACAATGCATCCGTGCCCGCGATCGATGCCGCGCATGTCAAAAATGTTCCGGCCGGCCTTCAGATCCGGACAGAACATTTTTTCGTAATCGCGCAGGCCGTAGCGCCCTTTTGCCGGCAACAGAAAAGCCGGCATCGCATCGACATTCAGTTCACGATGGCCTTGCTGAAACACGGCACGAACATCGATGACCGCATCGATATCTGCGCTCGCAGGCGTGTGGCGGCGGACGGGAGAATCCGCCGCTTTCGACAGGAAACTGCAGAACGCATTGATGCGCGATGACGAGGATGCCGGATCGCTGCGATCCGCAAAGGCGTAAATCCGGAAGCGGCCATCCGCTTTCGCGGCGTGGCCGAGCGAAATCTCATTCGCGTCGGCAAGCCGGATCACGGGCGCGGAATGAAAGCGGGTTCCAATCTCGAATCCTTTCGCGAGATGCTGGTGCACTTTCTCGCCGGTCAGGATCGAAGGCGCGTAGCGCGTGGCGGTTCCCGCCGTGTAGCGCCCGTGTTTCACGAAATAGCCGCGCACCTCCTCGGGATCGACACCCTTGCTGTCCGGGTTGCCCGGCGTTTTCAGCGGCGCGCTGATCATCTTCGACCACTCGCGGTCGAACTCGATCAGTTCTTTTGCAATCGCGTGACGCTCGGCGGAATAGGTATGGAGAAACTCCGGCGCGCATTGTCCGCGCAGCACGGCGGCAAGCTTCCAGCCGAGATTGAACGCATCCTGCATGGAGACGTTCATGCCCTGCCCCGCTTTCGGGCTGTGGGTGTGGCATGCGTCGCCCGCGATGAAAACGCGCGGCGTGCGGGATGCCGTTTCGCTCGCGGGCACGTCGTCGAACTTGTCGCAAAGCCGCTGGCCGATTTCATAGACCGACCACCAGCCGACTTCCTTCACTTCGAAGCTGTAGGGCCGGAGGATGCGCTGCGCGGCGGCAATCAACTGCTCCACCGTGATGTTGCGCGCGCTCACGCGCTCGTCGGGATTGAGCTTGTCCAGTTCGACATAGATGCGGACGAGATAGCCGCCCTCGCGCGGGATCAGCACGATGCTGCCCTCGGATGCAGACTGGATCAGCGACTTGAAACGGATGTCGGGAAACGACGTGACGGCAAGCACGTCCATCACGCCCCAGGCCTGATTGGCAGAGTCGCCATGCAGCGCGCGGCCGAGCGAATGGCGCACCGTGCTGCGCGCGCCATCGCAGCCGACAACGTATTTCGCACGGATGGTTTCGGTCTTCGTGTTTCCGGAAGATTCGAATGTCAGTTTCACGGGATGCGATGCGCTGCCCTGCGGATCGATTTCGAGCAAAACAAGCTTTCGCGAATAGTGCGGCTCCAGCCTGCACGCGGAATTGCGCATCACCTGAAGATAGAAGTCGTGAACCCGCGCCTGGTTGAGGATCATGTGCGGCATCTCGGAGAGACCGTCTTCGACGTCCTGCACGCGGTCGTAGCGAACGATCTTCATGCGATCGGCGGCATCCGGACGCCAAAAGGTCGTCTCGTTGACCCAGTAGCCTTCCTTCATCACTCGTTCGGCAAAACCGAAGGCTTCGAACATTTCCATCGTACGGCAGGCGATGCCGTCGGCCTGTCCGAGTTCGAGCGGCCCGGACTTTTGCTCGGCAATCACGGTGTGAATATCCGTAAATGCCGAAAGCTGCGCCGCGAGCGTCAGCCCTGCTGGGCCGCAACCGACAATCACGACATCGGCTTCAACCGGAAGCGTCTCGGGCTGCGCCGCCGCGCGGGCAGGCGCCGAAACCTCAGGATCCCCGGTTCTGAACCCGTTGAGATGAAACTGCATGGAAGGCTTTCATTGCTATCGAAGATTCGCGGGCACGCGATACGGAATAGATCTCGAAACCGGCCGGAGAGGCAACTCCGCGCGATCAGACGCAGGCACGCCGGGACGCCGCCTGATCGAAGCGCCGCAACCGGAATGCCGCCGGTCCAGGCGGGCGAAGCGAGATGTTCCAGCAGGGCGTCTGCTGGCTACTCAACAACATGTCCACACCGTCTGGCGCTTCCGCGATAGCGGTTAATTGAGGCGCCAGTTCCCCCGATTTCCTATAATAAAGAGCGGCGCGATTCACCGATGCATTGTTTCAGGGAAAGTATTCTCCGTGATTGATCCGGCGCAGGATATCGAGCGGAAGCGAACCGAAGAGATCGTGAAAGCTCCGGTGTTGTCGGCCTTGCGGGCTACCGTTCTGCGGCCGATCGCGGCGGTGCGCCCGCATTACGCTCCACTCCTGCTCGTCTACTTCAGCTACGGCGCGCTGGGCCTGATCGACATCAGCCGCGACCTCTGGGTGAAGGAGCAACTGAGCCTTTCCCCCGCCGAGCTTGCCTCGATCGGCGTATGGCTCACGCTGCCGTGGACCGTGAAGATGGTCTTCGGCCAGTTGGTGGACAGCGTCCCGTTCTTCGGATCGCAGCGCCGCATCTACATCATCGCGGGTGCGCTCATCGTCGCGGCGGGCCTGCTCACGCTCGCAGGCGCAGCAGGAGGCTGGCTCACATTTCTTCCGCCAGCCGGTCTTTATATACTTGGTGCTGTGCTTCTCGTGCTCGGCACCGTCATTCAGGACGTGGTCGCGGACGCAATGTCCACGGAGGTCGTCGCGCGAACGGACGAAGACGGCGAGCCGCGAGAAGATGGCGTCGTCCGCGCGGAACTAGGTATGGTGCAAGTACTTGGTCGCCTTGCGCTTTCCGCAGGCATCCTCGCCGTCGCCGGCCTGTCGGGATGGGTTGCGGCAATTCTCACGCGAGAAAAAGTCTTTCTCCTCGCCTTGATCGTTCCCGCGGTTTCGCTGGCCGGCGCCTTCTTCGCTTCCGAGAAAGGGGTCGAGCGGCGGCCGATCGATTGGCGCATCCTGCTCGGCGGGATCGCGTTCGGAAGCGCGGTCGTGGCAATCGGCCTGTTGCGGGTGCCGTTCGGGCAGGAGATAATTTTTCTTCTCTCGATGGCGGTCGTCTGCACGATGCTGGTCTTCGTGACGAGCGGCGTTGCGCCTGACCACCGGCGCGCGATCTTCTTCAGCGCTATCATCATTTTCGCGTTCCGTGCGACGCCCGGGGTCGGCGACGGCTACTTCTGGTGGACCATCGACGTCCTGAAATTCGACGAGACCTTCTACGGCATCCTGCGGCAAACAGCTGCGATCATTTCCGTAATCGTGCTCTGGATGTTTTCGAAACAGTTGACCGAATACTCGATCCCGGCGGTGCTGTTCTGGCTGACGGTGCTCGGCACAATACTGTCACTGCCCAATGTCGGGCTCTATTACGGCCTGCACGAATGGACCGAAGCAAACTTCGGATTCGGTGCCCGCTCCATCGCAATCGTTGACGCGGCGACAAGCTCTCCATTCGTGCAACTCAGCATGGTGCCGCTGCTCGCGCTGATCGCCTACTACGCCCCGCCGGGCAAACGCGCGACCTGGTTCGCGCTCATGGCATCGCTCATGAATCTTGCCCTCGTTGCGGGCCAGTTGTTCACCAAGTACCTCAACGAGTACTTCGTGGTTGCACGGGGAGAGTACTCCGAACTCGGCGCGCTTCTTCTTTGTGCCATCGCCGCAGGATTCCTGATCCCGGTGATCACGATCGCGCTGTTGGGAAGAAAAGTCGCGCGCTAACGGCTCGTGGATTCCCGCAACGCGAATGATGTCCTCGCGGGAAATGATGCCCATGGGTTTTCCGCCGCTTACGATACTGCGCGTTCGCGAGGGCGATGCCGAGCCAATCATTCTCATGAACCTCCGATGAGGACCCCGGCAGCCAGCACAAGCGAGCCCCCAAGCACCACCTGAAACGCCGCGCGCATGAAAGGCGTTTCCATGTAGCGATTCTGAATCCACGCGATCGCCCAAAGCTCGATAAATACGACGACGCCCGCAATTGCGGTGGCCAGCCAGAAATTCGGGATGAGATAAGGCAACGCGTGGCCAAGACCGCCAACGGTAGTCATGATTCCAGAAGCAACCCCCCGCTTCCACGGCGCGCCTCTTCCCGAGATCACGCCGTCGTCATGCGCGGCTTCCGTAAACCCCATCGAGATGCCGGCCCCCACCGAAGCCGCTAGACCGACAAGAAACGTGGTCCACGAATTATGGGTTGCGAACGCGGTCGCGAATATCGGAGCCAATGTCGATACCGAACCGTCCATCAATCCGGCCAGCCCGGGCTGAACCCAGGTAAGCACGAACTGCCGCCGCGCGGACTCTTTCTCTCCCTTTCCGGCTTCGCTCGACTCGTACTGGACGCGCAGTCCTTCGGCTCGGGTTTCATGCTTGCGTTCGGCCGCGGCGAGATCTCCGAGAAGCTTCCGCGTCTGTGTGTCCGAGCTTTGTGCGGCAGCGCGCTGGTAGAATGCCGCCGCTTCTTCCTCCATCCGCGCGGCTTCGCTCTGGATTCGCTCAAGACTCAAGCTCTGTGTGAGCCATACCGGTCTGCGGGAATAATATCCGGCGACATGCTCGCGGCGAACAAGCGGTATTACTTTTCCGAAGCGGCGCTCAAAGTTCTCGATGAGGCGCTGCCGGTGCGTGTCCTCTTCCTTCGACATCTCGTCAAAGATGGCGGCCGAGGCCGGATACTGCGGCCGAAGTTTCTCCGCGAAGGACGCATAGATGCGCGCATCATCCTCCTCCGAAGAAATCGCAAGGGCGAGAATTTCGCTCTCGCTCAGGTCTGAGAATCTGCGGCGCGATCCGAGGCTCAGGAACATGATGTACTCCCGACGTCAGGATAGCTATCCTGGACAAGCTACGATTTGATCTCGAGCAAAGGCGAGACTTTGAACTGACAAATGATGTCAGCACAAAAGTCCCCTCTATGCGACCGCCTGCGCCGGGCGGGGTATCAAGGCCGGCGGGCCGCTAACGCCAGATAGCCTTCGCCACGTCCACGCAGAGTTTCAGCTTCGCCAGTTCATCGCTCTCGGCCAGCGGGTTGCCGGCGGCCGTGGAGGCGAATCCGCATTGCGGGCTGATCGCGAGCCGGTCGAAATCGATGTACTTTGCCGCCTCGCCGACCCGGCGCATCAAATCATCGGGGTTTTCCAGCTGCGGAGACTTGCTGGTCACGAGGCCGAGCACCACGCCGACCCCTTTCGGAACGAACCGCAAGGGAGAAAAATCTCCGGCGCGCGCAGTATCGAACTCGAGAAGAAAGTGATTGACCTTCGCGCAGCTGAAGAACCGCTCCGCGATGCGCTCGTAGCTCCCGGCGGCGAGATAATGTCCCTTCAGATTACCGCGGCACATGTGGACGCCAATCCGCACATTCGGCGGCGCTTTCGATACGGCGTCGTTGATCGCATCGATGTACAGATCGACCATTTCGTCCGGATTCTGGCCGACTGACATCACTTTCTCGCGCATTGCCGGATCGCATAGCAGCGCGATCGCCACTTCATCCAGCTGGACATATTCGCAGCCCGCGCTTGCGAGATCTGCAATCTCCTCCTGATAGATGCGGCCCAGATCGCGAAAGAAGCTCTTTGCGTCGGGATAGATGTTCGCGTCGGCGAAATCGCTGCACCTGTAGAAATGCATGATCGAAGGTGCTGGGAGTGTGATCTTCGGTGTTTTCCGGGTGCGTGCTCTCACGAACTCGAACTCATCGACAGCGAGTGGGCGGGCGCGGCTGATCCTGCCTTTCGCATAGGGGGCCGTGAATTCGTATTCGTGCCCGGCATCGTCGCTGAATTTGTAGACAGCGTTCCTGGTCTCGAAGCCCTCCACGCGCTCGACGAAGCGACTCCAGAAATAGTGGCGGCGAAACTCGCCGTCGGTAACGACCTCAAGCCCGGCACTTTCCTGAAGCTTCAGGACATCGAGGATGGAGCGGTCCTGAATCTCCCTGAAGGCGTCATCACCGATGCTGCCGTTCTGATGCTGTTTGAACGCCTGAAGAAGCGCCGCCGGACGCAACAGGCTGCCGACATGGTCGGCACGAAACGGCGGTTTGCCGGAGGCGAGAGCGGGCATGGTGTTCCTTCGATAATACCGGCTGCCCCAGCGGACTGCGGACGAGCGCCGCCGGAGGATGCCGCAGTTCCGTATCGGCGAATAGCGTGAAAGTGAATGGGGCCTGGCCCAACTCACCCAACAGAAGCAGAAGCCGACGCGACGATCGCTGAGGCCTTTGCCGGAACGACACGATCTATTTTACCAGGCGTATTCTTCCGGTCTCGCTTACTTCATATCCGGGCACGGCTTTGGCGCGGCTCCTGAACGCTGCACTTGTCAGGAACGAGAACAAGGCCTGCTGGGGCGGCAAGAAATAGTCGCGCTGCCGGAGCACCAGATCGAACCGCTCCCAAACCAGCGGGACAAAATCCACGCCTGCCGCCACTGCGACGGCACGGGTTGCAATGCCGCAATCGGCGCGGCCTTCGCGGATGGCCTGCGCGATATCCTGGCCGGTATGGCAGACCGGCGCATCCTTCGAAATCTGCCCGTGATCCGCTTCGGCTTTATTCAAAAGCGCGAGCAGCAAGAGCTGTGCTCCGGCGCCTTTTGGCCTCACCGCAAGGCGGGCTTTGCGCTTCAGGACAGCTTTCATATCCGTGAGATCTTTTGGGTTGCCGGGCGCAACCAGCAAGCCCTGCTCCCGCCGCGCGAACGAGACCACGACCGCATCGTGCAGACTCAAATCCGAACTTACGGCGTCGATGTTTGCCTTCTCGTCATCGCCATCCAGACGATGCAAATGGATAGCTGCCGCGACCACTTCCCTGTGCCGCAGGCGGCGCAATCCGCTTTCGCTGCCTTCGGGCAAACTCGCCAGACCCGAGCCGCTTTCGCGCAGCGCCCAGTCCAGCAGCGGGTCGCTGCTGCCGCCGATGATCGGGGGAGCCGGTGTGCGCGATAGCGCTTCGGGCTGAAGAGCCGAAGCAGAGAGCCAGCGGTCGAGATCGGTTTTCGGAAAGAGCCAACGGCCTGTCGCTTTCGTGCAGGGCACGGCACCCGCGGCAACGAGATCGTAAAGCTTGCGCTCCGAGAGACGGAGATAGGCAGCGGCCTCTTCGGTTGTCAGCAGCTCATTCATATGAATATGCCTGCGTCTGTATGCATATTCTCCGAAGAATTGACCTATGCCGTTACAAATGCAATCAAATTCAGAGGGGTAGAGATCGTGTTTTTGTCTGCTTTCTGGATGCTCATTACCGGCGATCCTGCCCTCTATCGCATCATCGGCCTCTCTCTATATGTAAGCCTGACGGCAACGCTGATTGCGGCCCTGGTGGGTCTGCCGCTCGGAGCCCTCCTCGCGCTCAAGGAATTTCGCGGCCGGATCGCGGCTGTTGTCTTCGTCAACGCGCTGATGGGCATGCCGCCGGTCGTGGTGGGGCTCGCGGTCTTTCTGTTGCTTTCACGCTCCGGCCCGCTCGGCTCTCTCGGGATCCTGTTTACGCCACGCGCCATGATCATTGCGCAGGCGATCCTGATCACCCCGATCATCGCAGCGCTTGCGCGCCAGACCCTTGCCGATCTCTGGGTACAGTATCGCGACGAACTCGCCGCGATGAATGTGAGCACGGCGGGAAGCGTTGCGACGCTGTTGTGGGACGGCCGATTCAGCCTCCTGACCGCGCTGCTCGCCGGCTTCGGCCGCGCCTGCGCGGAAGTCGGCGCCGTCATCGTCGTCGGCGGAAACATCGACGGTTTCACGAGAACGATGACGACTGCGATCGCACTTGAGACTTCGAAAGGCGACCTCCCGCTCGCAATCGGACTCGGCGCCGTTCTGCTTGTCATCGTTATCGCAATCAATGCGATTGCATGGGCTATACGCCGCACCGGCGAGCGGCTTGCGGGGGCCGCATGATGCGCGCTCCGGATAGCGGTCTTCCTCTCCAGTTCGAGCACACCCGGGTTGAAGCCGGCAACCGGCGTATTCTCGATATCGAAGCGCTCACGATCGCAAGCGGGGCGCCAACGGCCGTCGTCGGCCCGAATGGCTCGGGAAAAACTACGCTGCTGCGCATCGGCATGGGTTTGCTCAAGCCCACCGCCGGCCGCGTTACATGGGGCGGGCGCGAAAACGCGGCGGCCACACGCCGGGCTTTCCTGTTTCAGCGCCCGGTCATGCTGATGCGTTCCGCCGCGAGCAATATCGACTACGCTCTCGCTTCCGCCGATGTTCCGCGCGCCGTCCGCAAGCGGAAAATTTCCGAGCTGCTGGCGCTGGTGGGATTGTCGGACTTCGAGGCACGGCCTGCGCGACACCTTTCAGGAGGAGAGCAGCAGCGGCTTGCGCTCGCACGCGCACTCGCGCGCGATCCGGAACTCCTGCTTCTGGACGAACCCACCGCGAGCCTCGACCCTGCCGCGGCCAAAGCCGTCGAGGATATTCTGCGCGAAGTTGCCGGCCGGGGAATCAAGATCGTTGTCACGACACACGACCTCGGCACCGCGCGCAGGCTCGCCGGCGACGTCGTGCTCCTGCACCGCGGCCGGGTGATCGAGCACACACTATCCGGAATCTTCTTCACCCAACCCAAGACCGAAGAAGCCCGCCGTTTCCAGGCGGGTGACCTGCTGATCTAAAAACAGAGAAAAGGAGGAACTGCAGGTGCGTAAGCTGAAGCATGCATTCGTAATAGGCGCTACCGCGCTCGCTCTCGCGCTCAGTCAGAATGTCGTCGCACAGGACAAGTCGATTATCGTCGCTTCGACGACATCGACCGTGGACTCAGGACTTTTCGGCCACCTGCTTCCGCTCTTCAAGGCGAAGACCGGAATCGACGTTCGCGTGGTATCGCAGGGCACCGGACAGGCTCTCGACACCGGACGGCGCGGCGATGCCGACGTCGTCTTCGTTCACGCCAGGTCACAGGAAGAGAAGTTCGTCGCCGACGGCTTCGGCGTGAAGCGCTCTGCCGTGATGTACAACGACTTCGTTCTGATCGGCCCGAAGAGCGACCCCGCCAAGGTCAAGGGCTCCAAGGACATCACTGCCGCGCTCGTGAAGATCAGGAACGCAGGCGCACCGTTCATCTCGCGCGGCGACAAATCCGGAACGCACGCGGCTGAACTCAATCTCTGGAAGATCGCGGGTGTCGATATCGCGAAGGACAAGGGCCCGTGGTACCGCGATATCGGTCAGGGCATGGGTGCTGCCCTGAACACGGCATCCGCATCGAATGCCTACGTACTCGCCGACCGCGGCACCTGGCTCTCGTTCAAGAACCGCGGCGACCTCATTATCTCGGTTGAAGGCGACAAGCGCCTCTTCAACCAATACGGGGTCATGCTCGTAAACCCGGCAAAGCACGCGCATGTAAAGAAAGATCTCGGACAGTCCTTCATTGACTGGCTGATTTCGCCGGCAGGGCAGAAGGCCATCGCCGACTACAAGGTCGGCGGGGAACAGCTGTTCTTCCCGAACGCGACTGTGCCGGGCGCATGATCCGGCGAAAGCCATAACGCAAAAAAGAAAACGCCCGGCAGCTTGCCGGGCGTTTTTATTGGGTGGCTCGCGTCAGATGCGAACGCCGGTACCGACGTAAGATTGCGCAGGCTGCTGAACGGCGCTCAGCACGGCCCAAGAGCAAAGCGCGATGCCGACCGCGGCAGCGCAGGAAAGCAGAAACACTCTCATTGTACCCCTCCAGATTTAATCAGGCGCGCTGGCTATTCGGCTGGCTGCGCCTTGGCGCGGGAATTTCCCTTGCCCATTTCTTCCTCGAGCCAAAGCTTGTGATGCTCCTTGGCCCAGTTCACATCGACCTCGCCCGAGCCCATCGCCTCGAAGGCGCCTTCCATACCGATCGAACCGATATAGATATGGCCGAGCATGGCAGCGATGAAGAGCGCAGCCACGATGCCGTGGATGATCTGCGCGAGCTGAACCCCGCCCGTCGACGTTCCGTAGTACGGGAACATCAGGATGTAGCCGGTGATCGCTACAGCCGCACCACCGAGCACGACGATCCAGTAGATCAGCTTCTGGCCGCCGTTGAAGCGATATGCCGGCGGGTGGTCGTTGCCGATGATGCCGCCCCCGCGCTTCAGCCATTCCACGTCCGTCTTGTTCGGAATGTTGCCGCCGATCCACATCAGGAAGATCAGCACGACGCCGATCGTGAACGGGAAGCTGAGGTAGTTATGGAAGTACTTGCCCCACTGCGAAATCGCGGTGAAGGCTTCCGGACTCATGATCGGCAGCAGCAGCGCCTTGCCGAACGTGATGTTGAGCCCCGAGAGCGCGAGGATGATGAAGCAGGTTGCCGTCATCCAGTGGACGAAGCGCTCCATCGCGTTGAAGCGCGTGACGGTGCGGCCGGAACGGCCCGCTTCGATCTTCACCATGCCGCGGGTCAGATAGAAGACAACAAGCGCCACGAGCACGCCGAGGATCGAAATCGCGGCGATCCAGCGCAGCGTAACCTGGTGGAAGTCGCGCCACTCACGATTGGCGGGCGTCTCGATCGTGCACGCGGTCTGGTTCGGTAGCGTGCAGCGGCCGGAAATCTGGTTGAGCTTCTGCAACAGCTGGTCTTCCTTGACCGACTGCTGCTGCGGATTGACCGACTGCGCCGCTGCCGGCGTCACAAAAGCGACCGCAAGCGCGATCGCGAAGACGCCGAGAATGGTGCGGATGCGCGTATGAAGCGTCATGCTTCTACTCCCGTCTTGAATCTTGTTCATTTTCCCCAGAGAGAAGCGCGGCAGGTTTCCCCGCCGCGCACCCAGTTCAATGTCAGCCCGCGATCGTTTCGCGATAGGCCGTTTTCCAGCCCCAGGCGCCGGAGCCGTAGCCGCGCTTGGCGACGCGCTCTTTGTAGATCTTCGCGATGATGTCGCCGTCGCCCGCGAGGAGCGACTTGGTCGAGCACATCTCCGCGCAGAGCGGGAGCTTGCCTTCGGCGAGACGGTTGGTGCCGTACTGCGCATAGTTGGCAGGCGTGTTTGCGGGATCCGGACCGCCGGCGCAGAAGGTGCACTTGTCCATCTTGCCGCGCGAGCCGAAGTTGCCGACCCGCGGATACTGCGGCGCGCCGAAGGGGCACGCGTAGAAGCAGTAGCCGCAGCCGATGCAGAGATCCTTCGAGTGAAGGACCACGCCGTCGGCCGTGGTGAAGAAGCAGTTCACCGGGCAAACCGCGGCGCAAGGCGCGTCGGTGCAGTGCATGCACGCCATGGAGACCGAACGCTCGCCGGGCTGACCGTCGTTGATGGTCACCACGCGGCGGCGGTTGATGCCCCACGGTACTTCGTGCTCGTTCTTACAGGCGGTGACGCAGGCGTTGCATTCGATGCAACGGTCGGCGTCGCAGAGAAACTTCATACGTGCCATGGTCGTTGCTCCTTATGCTGCTGCGACTTGGCAGAGGGTTGCTTTGGGTTCTTGCATACCCGTCGCCGGGTCGAAGCCGTAGGTGGTGACCGTGTTCACGCTTTCGCCGAGCACGATCGGATCGGTACCTGCCGGATAGTTCTTGCGTTGATCGACGCCCTGGAACCAGCCCGCGAAGTGGAACGGCATCCAGGTAACGCCTCTGCCGACACGCGGAGTGACGAGTGCCTTGACCTTGGCGCGCGAGTTCTCGGGACCCGAGACCCACACCCACTGACCGTCCTTAATGCCACGCTCGGAGGCGTCCTGCGGATTGATCTCGATGAACGAGTCCTGTTGCAGTTCGGCCAGCCACTTGTTGGAGCGGGTTTCTTCGCCGCCGCCTTCGTATTCGACGAGACGGCCCGAAGTCAGCACCAGCGGGAAGCTCTTCGCGACGCCCTTGTCGACTGCGGCCTTCTGCATGTCGAAGCCGATGTCGGGAACGCGGAAGCGCTGCGCATTGGCGTAGGTCGGGAACTTGCCGACCAGTTCGGGACGCGGCGTGTAGATCGGCTCGCGATGCACCGGCACCGGATCCGGCAGGTTCCACGCCACCGCGCGGGCCTTGCCGTTGCCGTAAGCCATCACACCGTGCTCAAGCGTCACGCGAATGATGCCGCCGGAGAGATCGATAGCCCAGCCGACGCCATCGGGGTTATTGCCGCCGATCCGCTCGATCGTAGCGCGTTCCGCTTCGGTGAGGTCCTTATCCCAGCCGAGCTTCTTCAGCACACCGTAGGTGAACTCCGGATAGCCATCCTTGATCTCGGAACCGACCGAATAGGAGCCTTCCGAGAGCAGGTTGAAGCGCTGCTCCTTCTCGACCTCCTTGCCGTCTTCCATAACCTTGGTCTTCACAACACGCTCGACACCGAAACGGGCGCGGAAGGTGCCGCCGCCGTCCTTGGCGTGGAGATTGGTGTTGTAAAGCGTGTGCGTGCCCGGGTGCCGGATCTGCGGCGTGCCCCAGCACGGCCACGGCAGGCCGTAGTAGTCGTTCTGGATTTCGGCCGGCGCGTCCTTCGCGGCACGCAGCGTCACCAGGTCGAACTTGTCCTGATGCTTCATGTGCGCCTTGAGGCGTTCCGGAGACTGGCCGGAGTAGCCGGTCGAGAAACCGCCGCGGTTGATTTCGCGGAGCAGGTCTTCCGCCAGCGGCTGGTTGTTCACGACCTTGATGTTCTTGAACATCTCGTCGGCCAGGCCGAGCTTCTTCGCGAGGAGATACATCACCTCGTAGTCGTTCTTCGATTCGAAGATCGGCTTGACGATCTGCTCGCCCCACTGGAGCGAACGGTTCGAGGCCGTGCGCGAGCCGTCGCACTCGAACTGGGTGCAGATCGGCAGGAGATACGTGCCGTTCTTGCGCTCAGAGAGCGCGGCCCAGGTGGTCGGATGCGGGTCGGCGACGACAAGAAGCTCGAGCTTCTCGATGCCTTCCTTGGCCTTCGGCATACGGGTCACGGTGTTGCCGCCGTGTCCGAACACCATCATGGCCTTGATGTTGTCCTTCTGCGTCACGCGCTCTTTCGGGAGCGTCGTTGCATCGAACCAGCGGGTCGACGGAATGCCGACTGCGCCCATCATCTTTTCGTCTGCGAAACGCGCCTTGAGGAAGTTGACGTCCGTACCCCAGACACGCGCCCAGTGCGCCCAGGCTCCGGGTGCGAGGCCGTAGTAGAGCGGCAGCGAACCGATATCGAGGCCGAGGTCGGTCGCACCCTGCACGTTGCAGTGACCGCGGAAGATGTTCGCGCCGGTACCGAACTTGCCGACGTTGCCGGTGGCAAGCAGCAGGTTGCAGAACGCGCGGACGTTCGCGGTGCCGACGGTGTGCTGGGTTGCGCCCATGCACCAGATGAAGGTCGAAGGCTTTTCAGTCGCGAACTGCTTCGCGACCTTCTCGAGCTGCGCGCCGGGAACGCCGGTGACACGCTCGACTTCCGCCGGCGTCCACTTCTCGCATTCCTTGCGGACGAGATCCATGTCGGCGACGCGCTGGGTGATGAATTCCTTGTCTTCCCAGCCGTTCTTGAAGATGTGGTACATCATGCCCCAGATCAGCGGGATGTCCGTACCGGAGCGGAAGCGCACGTATTCGTTCGCGTGAGCCGCGGTGCGGGTCATGCGCGGATCCATCACGATCCAGTTGGCGCGGTTCTGTTCCTTGCCGGAGAGCACGTGCTGCAACGACACCGGATGCGCTTCAGCGGCGTTCGATCCCATGAAGATGATCGTCTTCGCGTTGCGGATGTCGTTGTAGGAGTTGGTCTGCGCGCCGTAACCCCAGGTGTTGGCGACGCCGGTCACCGTGGTCGAGTGGCAGATACGCGCCTGGTGGTCGACGTTGTTGGTGCCCCAATAGGCCGCGAACTTGCGGTTGAGGTACGCGCCTTCGTTCGAGAACTTCGCGGAGCCGAGCCAGTACACCGAGTCCGGCCCGTTGGTCTTGCGGATCGCTTCCATCTTGTCGCCGATCTCGTTGATCGCGACATCCCAGGAGATGCGGGTCCACTGACCGTTCACGAGCTTCATCGGATACTTGAGACGGCGGTCGCCGTGCACAAGCTCGCGAACCGCAGCGCCCTTGGCGCAATGCGAACCGCGATTGATCGGGCTGTCGTAAGCCGACTCCTGACCGATCCACACGCCGTTCGCGACTTCGGCGACGACGGTGCAGCCGACCGAGCAGTGCGTGCAGATGTTGCGCTTGATTTCGATCTTGGCGCCTGCGGGTGCGACCGGGCCGGCCTCGGCCTTGCGTGCGCCGGCGAGCGGCAACGCGCCTACGGCGGCGAGACCGCCGGCAGCAAGACCGGAGCGGCGCAGGAAGCTACGGCGGTTCATGCCGCCACTTGCATTTGCAGCGAACGACGCAGCCAGTTGACTGCGGCGTGCTTCGCGTTCGGTTCTCTTGATGAGCACGAGCGCCTCCCTCTTAGCTGTTCACACGATAGAAGGTCTTCACGTGATCAGAATTCTGATAACGCGCCTTCGTCTTGGGATCTTCTTTCTGCTGTGCAGAGGCGGTGGTCGCCGCCATCGGAGTCGCAGCTACCGCAGCGACACCCGCGCCCGCACCGATCGTGCGCAAAAACTCGCGCCTTCCGACCGTCTTCTTGTCCTGCTGTTTCATAGCGTTTCCTCCTTCAGTCCGTTTGTTCGCGCGCCTTATGAGGGCAGCGCGAACGCTTCCGTTTCAATTTCAATGAATGCGCGGCCGAGCCTGCCGACGCTGCGATAGAACTTTGCGCTCTCCGCCGATTCCAGATCGGCGAATAGGCGGCCCGCCCAAGGCTTGATGTGCTTCTCGAAGAACTCGCGATCGGCGCCGACGGGCGCCGGGAAGCGTTTGCTGATGATGCCGGCCATGATCTCGCACAGAAATGCGATGTGATCTTCCGGATCGGAATTGTCTTCGTTCTTCTCGATGCCGAGCAGAAACAGGTCGCCGCGCAGACGCGCGAGCGGACGCTCGTGCAGGAAGCCGGTGAGATAGTAGGACGCGTAGGGAAGCAGCTCGCCCCGGCCGACGCCGATGAACACGTCGAAGTATTCGCGGTCCACCTGCTGCGCATTCATCGCTGCAGCCGAATCGGCGAGCGCGGAATGGGCCTTGCCGATCTCGCTTTCGTCGCCTTCGAGGTTTTCAAGCCGCTTCAGCAAATCGGCATCCGGCGCCTTCGCGAGCAACACGGAAAGCAGCGCGTATTCCTGCGCGCGCGCGACATCGATCTCGTCCAGAGTCCCGTTCAACTGAAAATCCGTTCCGAAAAGATCAGGGCGCAGAATTGCCCGGGAAATGCCGGTCGCCGACTCAACGGCTGCGACCCGCTCCGCCGGCACGCGGTTCCAATTCGAGACGGACGGCTGCGCGATTCCGATACGGCGCGCGAGCTCGCTCACTCCGCCGACGGATCGAATGGCCTGTTCCAGCCCTTGGTCGCGCAATTCGGTCCCCTCTCTAGAATTAGAATTCTTTTGATCGGTCCTTCTTGAGAACCGTTTCAAAGAGGGTAACCCGCGGGGCGGAATAGCTGCAATAGCCTGTGCCTATATAGTCGGCTGCTATTTTATTGTGCGACGCAAGAGGAAAGAGCTGCTAGCTCGGCAGTGCACTACCGTGACGGCGAGCAGGGAGAGCAATCTCGTCTTCGATCTCGTCGGACTGCTGCGTTGCGGCGGCTACTTGCGCGCTTTTGTCGCCAATCTCAGCGGATGACTGCACACCCGAAAATGCGGTGGGCAAATTCCCATCGTCTTCTTCGCTACGAACTTCCACGGGGTTCGTGAACGCATCTTGCGTTAACGCGGAGTCTGCTTTTGGTGCGGCTGAGTCGCCGTCTCCGATCACCTCATCGACACTGGCTGCAGCCTTCTTCAACTGGCCGAACATATCCGCGACCATTTCCTGCACGTTGAGCGACGGGTCGAGTTCTCCAAAACCGAACTGCCCGGGCGCGTTGAAGTCCCACGAATATTCCGAGAGGCCGATGTATTCGCGGATCGCGGGGTCTGCGCTCCATGCGCGGCGAAGGGCTGCCTGCGTCAATGCAGCGGGTACACCCTTCGCGAGAAAACTGCGGATGTCGGTAGCCGCCGTGATCGAATCGACCGGCGGCAATTTTGAAATGTCGAATGCTTCTTCGGGAGGCTGCGCCGGATTCTCAGGTTGATCGAGCGAAACGGGCTGTTGCTCGACTTTCTCGTTTTCCCCGGCGTGCTCCTTCGCCGCTTCCTGCTTGCGGCGCGACCAGCGATTGAGAAAGCCTTCCTCTTCGCTCACGGCTTCTTCTCCATTCCGCCGGGCTTACGTCCGAGCGCCTCGGGATCGGCCTTGTCGCGCTTGCGCTTGAAGAATGGCTCATGAACGTAATGCTGCTCGATGAAAGCAGCGAGTTCCCGGCAGATCGTTTCCGGCATCGGTATCGGCTCGACGAGATCCGAAGCGCTTTCGGTCAGCCCCTCACCTTCGAACGGATTGGCCGTAACCATCACGAGTTCCAGCGGCGGCTCGATGCCGGTCGGGCGCAGGATGACCCAGAGTTTCGGAAAGCCGGTGGCAAGATTCTCGCGGTAGTGCGCGGCGTCGCCGGCATAGAGTTCGATTGTCGCGGCACCCGCGTAGAACAACGCGCGGTCGCTGTTTCCCTCGAGCAGCGTCCATGGCTGCATATCGGGAACACCCTCCAGCACGTTCGCCGGGCGCCAGATAAAGTCGATCCACTTGCTTTCGGCCTTGAGGCGCTCGGCAACGACGCCGACCGGGATCGAAACCAGCGGTGTGCTCACGTTGCCGTCTCCAGACGTTTCACGTTGAGACCTGTCAGAAGATTCTGCGGTTTCATCCGCAGCATCTTATCTTCGTTCATGCCGAGGATCAGATAGGCGGGCGGCGCATCCTTGTCTGCGGGAGCGTCGGCACCTTCGGGACGAAGCGCGTAAAGCGCGACGAGACGCCCCTGCACAGCCGTATCAATCTGTTCCCCGTTCCAGAGCATATCGCCTATCCGGGTGCCCTCGGTATCGAGTCCCACGTACCAGGTAAAACGGGCATCTTTGAGTTCGACGACCGGCACCACACTCGCCTCCATTGCAAGCAAATGGCGGATCCAGCGGGCGATCACTTCGCCCAGCGCTTCATGCCCGCGGCGGCCGGCCGTCAGGTCGAGTGCCATATCGTAGCGGTCGCTTCGCTCGTAATAGGTGTCGGCGTTGTCATCGTTGAGCACATCGATTTCGGCGGACTTTTCGATTCCGAGCATGCCTACCAGCGGCGAAACCTGCCCCGGATTGTTGCCCGCGATCGTCTCTTCGTCCGCGACGAGCAGGGAGCCCTCATGCGTGGTGACGCGCTGCGAGCGGTAGAACAGTTCGCCTGCGCGGAGCACGAACGGGTCCTCGCACTCGTCGAGCACATTTCTCAGGATTACGTGAACCAGCTGATTCAGGAAAAGCGGAGGTGTGCGCCCGACGCCGCCGCGAATGAGCGCGAGATAGGCCGCTTCGAGCGTCGGATGTTTCAGAAGATGGTCGCGAAACTCGAGCACTACTGCCCAGTTTTCCTGTGCATCCGGATCGGCCATTGCTCCGATTTCGTCGGCACCTACCACGCGGCGGGGGTCCTCAAGCAACGCTGCGTGCAGCGCGCGTTCGACCACACACGCTTCTGGCGGGGGCGTGAGTTCCGGTCTCGCGAAATAGACCTTGAGGAAATCGTCGGTGACGATAAGCCCGCCGCCCTCGTCGCGGTCGAGCAGATGGTGCCCGCAGGAAAGCCAGAAATCCTTCATGTCCGCTTTCCTTCAATCATGCCGGCAAGATCGACGCGCTCCTCGATCTCTTCTTCGCCGTGAACTTCGTGGAAGTTAAAGGCACGAAAGCGCTTCGGGCCGCTTTGCGCGGCCTGTAGCGACCTAAATGCCTCACGGATCGTGCCGTCTTCGACTGTCCGGTGCACGGCCACGAGGATCTCCGGCGGGTACTCGCAAAGCGATTCCGCAAAGGCGACCTCTTCTTCCGCCGCGGCGCGCGCCGTGTCCACGTCGGGGGCCCCGAAATGCGCGACGAGCTGCCGGGCCAGCGTTTCCACCACTTCCGCGCGCTCGCTCTCGTCAGCATTCACGATCTGCACGAGCGTCGAGCGGCCCATCGATCCGACGCCCAGAAAACCGCCGCGGAACGCCGCGCGCTCCTTGCCTGTAAGCGCGTTGAGATCGCGATCCCAATATTCGAATGCGCCCGACACGGCCCACTCACCCGGCTCGGCGGGCTTCTCGAACACGAACGTATCCGAAGGATCGAGACGAATGGTACGCAACAGTTTCAATAGAGGATGTCCCCGGACTTGTGATCCAGCCAGAGCGCGCGCTCGATGGCAGGCAAGAGCTTGCGCTTTTCGACTTCGAGCTTTCCCTTCCGGCGCGTCAAGAGATCGCCCACAGCGTCGATGCTGCGCTCCGTCTTTTCTGGCGACCGCACGCGCGACAGATATGCCTCGGCGACCTTGGCAAAACCGCGATTCTGCCATTCGTCCATATGCAGCATCAGATGACGCGCAAAACTTTCGGCCAGACGGCCGCCACCGACTTCATCGAAGCCTTCTTCATGCAAGCTCGCGATATGAGCGCGTTCACCCGGCTCGCGGTAGTCCAGAATGTCGGTGCGGACCATGGCACCAAAGACCAGCCAATCGGGGCGTTCTTTCTCGTCCGCGTTAGCCGGCCATGCCAGTTGCCCGCCGCCGACCAGGCCTTCATTGAACATCAGACTGGCCGGAAACTCGTAGTGCATCGGCATTTCCGGCGGCGCATGAACCGCAAGCGCATCGGCGAGCGCAGCAAGGCATGCATAGATCGCGCGCCGCGCGTAGACGAGCGGTTCGTCGGGCTCGAGTACGACGGCAAACTCCGCGACATCGAAGCGGCCTACCCAAACGAGCGTGCCCGCGCCCGCTTCCGCCGCAATCTTCTGCGCGTGGGAGAACGCATCGCCCGCTTCGCGAAGCATGACCTGGCGAAATAAAGGCGGCAGATCGAGCTTGTCGTTATAGGGCGTTTTCGCGCTGTTGCGCGCTTCGAAGGTCATTGTTCCCTGCAGGCTCCGGGCGTGGGGGTTTTACTTTTTAATTGTTCTCATTATAGCGTGCGAAAGCGCAGCCGAGAACCTCGCCTGCTCTAGGGTTTAGCACCGGAAGCGTTGCGTTCATGGCCGAGAAGTCCCACACACTCTTTATATGTAGCTGCGAGCGCACGATGCCGCTCGATGCTGCAGCAATCGGCCGTGGCTGCAAGGGCGCAGCAATAGAGAGTGCGAACCACCTGTGCCGCGCAGAGATCGAGCGCTTTTCGATCGCTGCCGCGAAGGGCGGCGATATCACCGTCGCATGCACGCAGGAGGCGCCTGTCTTCAACGAAGTCGCTGCCGAGAGCGGCGGCAATGCGTCGCTCTCTTTCGTCAATATTCGAGAACATGGCGGCTGGTCGAAAGAAGCCAAAGCCGCCGGACCAAAGATGGCGGCACTGCTCGCCGCAGCCGCGGTTCCGATGCCGGAAGTTCCGCTGGTTCCCCTGACGAGTGAAGGCGTGATCCTCGTTTACGGCCGCGACGAAAAGGCGATCGAAGCTGCGACGCTTCTCAAGGAACGCCTCGACGTTACCGTGCTGCTGAGCAAGCCGGGCCCGGTCTCGCCTGCGCGCGTCAGTGATTTTCCCGTCGCAAGAGGTTCGATCGTCTCGGCGAAAGGCCATCTCGGCGCGTTCGAACTGACGGTCGATGATTACGCGCTGCCGAAGCCGTCCTCGCGCGACAAGTTTGCCTTCGACACGGGCCGCGACGGTGCGAAATCCCGATGCGACCTGATTTTGGACGTCTCGGGCGGTGCGCCGCTCTTCCCCGCGCATGACCTGCGCGACGGCTATCTGCGCGCCGATCCGAACGATCCGGCTGCGATCCTGCGCGCCGTGATGAAGGCCGGCGAACTCGTCGGCACCTTCGACAAGCCGCGCTACATCACCTTCACCGAAAGCCTTTGCGCGCATTCGCGCTCGAAGATCGTCGGCTGCAACCGCTGTCTCAATCTCTGTCCGACTGGCGCCATTTCGCCGAACGGCGATCATGTCGCAATCGACGCGAGCATCTGCGCCGGATGCGGCTCCTGCGCAGCCGTCTGCCCGACGGGTGCTGCGGCCTACGCACTTCCGCCGGTGGATGCCTTGATCGGAAAAATCCGCACCCTGCTTTCGGTCTATCGCGAAGCAGGAGGCGCGAACCCGGCTCTGCTGTTCCACGACGCCGAGCATGGTCTCGAGATGATCGAGATGCTCGCCCGCCACGGCGAAGGATTGCCTGCGAATGTCATCCCTGTGCAGGTAAATGAAGTCACGCAGATCGGCCTCGAAACCTTGGCAGCCGCCTTCGCCTACGGCGCGGCATCTGCGCGGATTCTGATGCGCGCGCGCCCCAGGCACGAAACCGAAGGCGCCATCCGTACGATTTCCTACGCCGACACCATTCTGAAGGGACTCGGATTCGGCGAGGATCGCATCGCAACGATCGAGACCGACGACCCGGATGCGATGGGCCGGGCGCTCTACGAAACCGCAAAGGCGAAGAGCCAGAGCAAGACCGCGAGCTTCATGCCGCTCGGACGCAAGCGCGACGTCATGCGCACGGCGTTGCGCGAATTGCAGGAAGTGGCTCCCGCTCCGGTGGATGTGATCGCGCTTCCCGATCACGCCCCCTTCGGCAAGATTGAAGTGAACGCCGAGGGCTGCACGCTTTGCCTCGCATGCGTATCTGCCTGCCCGACCGGCGCGCTTTCCGACAATCCCGAAAAGCCGATGCTGAAGTTCGCCGAGGACGCCTGCGTCCAGTGCGGGCTCTGCAAGGCGACCTGCCCCGAGAAAGTGATCACGCTTCATCCGCAGATCGACTTCCGTGCGGCGACCGCGGAAGCGCGGATCATGAAGGAAGAAGAGCCGTTCGAGTGCATTCGCTGCTCGAAGCCGTTCGGCACCAAGAGCACGATCGAGCGCATCACCGCGAAACTTGAAGGCCGGCACTGGATGTTCCAGGGCCGCGCGCAGCGGCTCGACCTTCTGAAAATGTGCGAAGACTGCCGTGGCATCGTCGCGATCGAAGAGTCTTTCGATCCGCACGAAGCGCCGGCGCGACCGCATGTGCGGACGACCGAAGACTATATCCGGGAGCGCGACGAGACGAAGAAGTCGTAATTGCGCTACTTCTTCGTTGTCGTCTTGAGCAAAAACTCCATCAGCGCCTTGCGGTCGTCAGGCGACGCTATCTTCTGCTCGGGCATTTTCGTGCCGGGCGTATAGGCCATCGGACCTATCTCGAAGAGTTTTGCAACCGTCTCCGGCGTCCAGACGATGTTCATCTTCTTGAGCGCATCCGAAAACTGGTAGCCCGGCAAGGTCGCGATCCTGCGCCCGAAGATTCCGTGCAGCGTAGGGCCCGCGCGATTGCCTTCATCCGGCGACAGTGTGTGGCAGGCGACACAGGCCTTGTAGACCTCGGCGCCACGATCGCCTTCGAAGGCCGCAAGGATATTGTCGGGGCCGCGCATCGCGACTTCGCCCAGATGCTCGCCGCTCGTCGCATCCCAGCGCCGCACGAGACGATCGTTGCCGCCCGATACGAGCGTCACGCTGTCCGGCAAGAAAACGACAGCCCAGACCGGCAACCCGGGTCCGACCAGTGTGCGGCCAACTTTGCGGTCCTGCCGCTCGATGATCGCAACCGAACCGGCAATCGCGGAGGCGGCGACAAAGCGCCCGTCGGGCGAAGCCGCTACGGAAATGATCGGGCGCTCGGCGGCCTGCACCGAACCCTTCATGTCGCCGGACGACGAAAGGAAGTAAACTTTTCCATCGGCACCGGCGACGATAATTTCGCCGTCCCGCGCAATCGCGATTGCATTCAGCGGGCTTGGCACTTGCGCGGTAACGGGAGATTCGAGCTTCGCAAGCGGCCAGATGCGAACCGTGAGATCGTAGCCCGCGCTCACCAGCGCGGCTCCATCCGGCGTAAAGGCGACGGCATTCACGTTGTCCTGATGGCCCTGAAGCACTTTCGTCTCGCCGCCGGCAACGGGGGCCAAACGAATGGTTCGGTCCCATGACGCAGACGCGATCCACTTGCCATCCGGCGACGCCGCAAGCGCCACGACCGGTGCAGTGTGTCCCTTCAGGACCGTCGTCGGCGCGGGCTTGCCCTCATCCCAGATCGCGACCTGCCCGTCTTCGCCGCCGGTTGCGAGCTTTCCACCGGGAATGACGACCACCGCGTTCACCGCGCTCTCATGAAAGCGCAGAACCTGTTCCGCGGAGTTTTTCGAGAGCGACCAGCGGATCGCCGACGTATCGAAGCTCCCGGAAATCGCGAACCTTCCGTCGGGGGATACCGCGATGGATTTGATGGGTCCGCCGTGACCCTGCAATTGCGCGACGGTGGCAGAAATCGACAACGCAGCGAACGCCGCAAGCAATGCGGCAAACGACAATTTCCTACGCATTAGAACACTCTACCCCATCCCAGGTCCGCATTCATAGATTTTTTCTATCGCCGTATGCCTTTGAGGGCATTGTTAGTTTCGCAGAGTCCTTCCATTTCTTTGGAATGACAACAATTATCGCCGGGCCGCATACGGCCCCAGAAGCCAAGCGCAAACGCCCCCGCCCAAACCCGAAGGGCCGCCAGATCGACATCCGTGCACTCGATGAAGTGCGCGCGCTGCTTGGCGGGAAGTCGCGTCAGCGCGATCTCCTGATCGAACATCTGCACCTTATTCAGGACAAGTATGGCCATCTCTCGGCTGCCCATCTCGCGGCACTCGCCGAGGAGATGAAACTCGCGCAAACCGAAGTCTATGAGGTCGCGACCTTCTACGCACATTTCGATGTCGTGAAGGAAGGCGAGACGCCGCCGCCCGCAACCACGGTTCGGGTCTGCGATTCCCTGTCCTGCTGCATGGCCGGCGCGGACAAATTGCTCGCCGAACTCCCCGGCAAACTGGGCAAAGATGTCCGCGTCGTGCGAGCACCCTGCATGGGTGCATGCGACAAGGCGCCGGTCGCGGCGGTCGGACACGCGCAGGTGTTCCGCGCGACCAACGAGAATGTTTCCGCAGCCGTGAAGGCGCACGAACATCCGCACGCCTTCAAGACGCCGAACGATTTCGACGTCTATCGCAAGCAGGGCGGCTACAAGTTGCTGGAAGACTGCCTCTCAGGGAAGCGCACTCGTCAGGAACTAATCACGATTGTCAGCGACGCCGGACTTCGCGGTCTCGGCGGCGCCGGATTTCCTACCGGGCGGAAGTGGTCGCTGGTCTGCGCCGAGCCCGCGCCACGCCTGATGGCGGTGAACGGCGACGAAGGCGAGCCGGGCACGTTCAAGGATCGCTTCTATCTCGGCCAGGATCCGCACCGCTTCATCGAGGGCATGCTGATCGGCGCATGGGTCGTCGAGGCGAAAGAGGTCTATTTCTATCTGCGCGACGAGTATCCGGAGATCCGGCTGCTCGTTGAGCAAGAACTCGCGAAGGCAGAGAAAGCGGGCCTCACCAAGTTCTCGAAGGTCATCATGCGCCGTGGCGCAGGCGCCTACATCTGCGGCGAAGAATCCGCGATGATCGAGAGCATCGAAGGCAAGCGCGGACTGCCGCGCCATCGTCCGCCGTATGTCGCACAGGTCGGCCTCTTCGGCCGTCCGACGCTCGAGCACAACGTCGAAACACTCTTTTGGATTCGCGACCTCGTCGAGAAAGGCCCCGAGTGGTTCACCTCGCAGGGCCGCCGCGAGCGCAAGGGCTTCCGCAGCTTCTCGGTTTCCGGCCGCGTGAAAAATCCGGGCGTGAAGCTCGCGCCTGCCGGCATCTCGATTCAGGAATTGATCGACGAATATTGCGGCGGCATGATCGACGGCGAAACCTTCAAGGGTTATCTCCCCGGCGGCGCATCGGGCGGCATTCTTCCTGCCTCGATGAACGACATCCCGCTTGATTTCGGCACGCTCGAAAAATACGGCTGCTTCATCGGCTCCCACGCCGTCGTCGTGCTTTCCGACAAGGACGACATGAAGGCCGTCGCACTGAATCTCATGAAGTTCTTCGAGGACGAATCCTGCGGCCAGTGCACGCCTTGCCGTGCCGGTACCGAAAAGGCTGCGAAGCTGATGGCCCAAGGCCCGTGGAACGAAGCGCTCTTGACCGAGCTTTCCAACGCCATGCGCGATGCTTCGATCTGCGGCCTCGGTCAGGCCGCATCGAACCCGCTCACTTCCGTTTTCAAATACTTCCGCGACGACCTCACAAAGCCGCTGCGGCAATGGTGATCCTATGAACGCGATGAATGGCATGCCGAAGCTGATCAAGTTCACGCTCGACGGCAAAGAAGTCGAAGCCTTCGAAGGCGAGACGATCTGGCAGGTTGCGAAACGTCAGGGCACCGACATCCCGCATCTCTGCTATCTGCCCGAGCCAGGCTATCGACCGGACGGCAACTGCCGGGCCTGCATGGTCGAGATCGAAGGCGAGCGCGTGCTCGCGGCGTCGTGCATCCGCACGCCGACCGAAGGCATGAAGGTGAAGTCGCAGTCCGAGCGCGCAGACGCTTCGCGCAAAATGGTCTTCGAACTGCTTGCCGCCGACCAGCCGGAGCGCGCGACCGCGCCAGATCCGCAATCGAAGTTCTGGTCGTGGACCGACAAGATGGGAATCGAGACCGGCCGCTTCCCCGAGCATGACAAGATCGCTTCCGACCGCTCGCATCCGGCGATGGCGGTCAATCTGGATGCCTGCATCCAGTGCAATCTTTGCGTTCGCGCCTGCCGTGAAGTGCAGGTCAACGACGTGATCGGCATGGCCGGGCGCGGCCACCACGAAAAGATCGTGTTCGATTTCGACGATCCGATGGGCGCTTCGACCTGCGTTGCCTGCGGCGAGTGCGTACAGGCCTGCCCGACCGGCGCACTGATGCCCGCGACCCGCGTGGATGCGAACAACACATACAAAGGCGACATCGACCGCGAAGTGGACAGCGTCTGCCCCTATTGCGGTGTCGGCTGCCAGCTCACCTACCAGATCAAGGATGACAAGATCGTATCCGTGATCGGCAAGGATGGCCCCGCGAACGCGAACCGTCTCTGCGTGAAGGGCCGCTTCGGCTTCGACTACGTGCACAACAAGCAGCGCCTGTTGAAGCCGCTCATCCGCAAGGATGGCGTGCCGAAGGTGCCGCACGAGTTCGTCGATCCTTCGAACTACTCGACGCATTTCCGTGAAGCGACCTGGGAAGAAGCGCTTGATCGCGCCGCCAACGGTCTTGTCAAAATCCGCGACCGCGACGGTCCGAATGCGCTTGCCGGGTTCGGCTCCGCCAAGGGCTCGAACGAAGAAGCCTATCTCTTCCAGAAGTTAGTGCGCACCGGATTCGGTACGAATAACGTCGACCACTGCACGCGCCTTTGCCATGCGTCGTCCGTATCCGCGCTTCTCGAAGGAGTCGGCTCGGCCGCGGTGACCGCGACTTTCAACGAGGTAAAGAACTCCGATCTGATTATCCTGATCGGTGCGAACCCGACCGAGAACCATCCGGTCGCCGCGACCTTCTTCAAGCAGGCGGCAAAGAATGGTGCCAAGCTCGTCATCATGGACCCTCGCGGCACGGCGATGAAGCGCCACGCCTGGAAGATGATGCAGTTCAAGAACGGCACCGACGTCGCCATGCTGAACGCGATGCTGAATGTGATCGTAGAAGAGGAACTCTACGACAAGCAGTACATTCAGACTTATGTCGAGGGCTTCGAGGCGTGGAAGGAGAACGTCAAGGACTTCACGCCCGAGGAAATGGCGCCAATCTGCGGCATCGATGCGCAGACCCTGCGCGACGTCGCCCGCGCCTATGCTCGTGCCGAAAGCGCGATCATCTTCTGGGGCATGGGCGTCTCGCAGCACACGCACGGAACCGACAACGCACGCTGCCTGATCGCACTGGCCCTCATCACCGGCCAGATCGGCCGTCCCGGCACCGGCCTGCATCCGCTGCGCGGACAGAACAACGTGCAGGGCGCCTCCGACGCGGGCCTGATCCCGATGTTCTTCCCGGATTACAAGTCGGTTGAAGCGCCGGAAATCCGCTCGCTCTATGAAGACAAGTGGGGCGTGAAGCTCTCGCCCAAGCGCGGCAAAACCGTCGTCGAGATCATGGATGCGGTCCACGCGAACGAGATCAAAGGCATGTATATCGAGGGCGAGAACCCCGCGATGTCGGACCCCGATCTCAATCACGCGCGCGAAGCGCTCGCGCACCTTGAGCACCTCGTGGTGCAGGACCTCTTCCTCACCGAGACGGCGGTTTATGCCGACGTAATCCTCCCCGCCTCCGGCTGGCCGGAAAAGGACGGCACCGTTACGAACACGAACCGTCAGGTGCAGATGGGCCGCGTTGCGATCCCGATGCCGGGCGAAGTCCGGCAGGATCTCTGGATCATCCAGGACATCGCGAACCGCATGGGCTGCGGCTGGAACTACAAGCATGTCAGCGAAGTCTTCACCGAGATGGCGTCGATGATGCCTGCGCTCGCGAATATCTCGTGGGATCGCGTCGAGCGCGAGGATGCGGTCACCTATCCGACCGATGGCCCCGACAAGCCGGGCCGCGATGTGGTGTTCGACAAAGGCTTCCCTCGTCCGGGCGGCTTCGCCAAGCTCGTGGCGGCGAAACTCACACCGCCCGACGAAGTGCCGGATGCAGAATATCCGTTCGTACTCTCGACCGGGCGTCAATTGGAGCATTGGCATACCGGCTCGATGACGCGCCGCGCCGAGGTGCTGGATGCCATCGAGCCAACCGCCATCGCGCAGCTCTCACGCGGCACGATTGCGAAGCTCGGCATCGAACCGGGCGACCCGGTTCGCGTGACCACGCGGCGCGGTTCGATCGAACTTTACTCGCGGCAGGATGATGCGGTGCCCGATGGCGTCGTGTTCATTCCGTTTGCCTATGTGGAAGCCGCGGCGAACCTGCTCACCAACCCGAAGCTCGATCCGTTCGGCAAAATTCCGGAGTTCAAGTATTGCGCCGCGAAGGTCGAGCCGGTGTCAGCAGCGCAGGTTGCGGCGGAATAGCTCTGCCGCATTTCTCGCGGCTGGCCATGCTATAGTCACGCCATGTCCAGCGATCACTACATCATCAAGCCGAACCCGCACGACCCGCGGCTGACCGAGCGCGTCTCCGGCATCGACCAGACCGGTGCGCACGTCGAAGCATCGGTCACCGTCGAGCGCGCACTCACGATCTACCTGAACTCGCAGGAGATCGTGACGGCCATGACGATCAACGATTATCCCGAATTCCTCGCGCTCGGCTTTCTGCTGAACCAGAACATGCTGATGCCGGACGACGTGGTCACCGGCGTCGATTATGACGACGACCTCTCGGTCGCGGTAGTGCGCACCGAGCGCCAGACCGACTACGAAGAGAAGATGCGCAAGCGCACGCAGACCTCGGGCTGCGCACAGGGCACCACGTTCGGCGACCTCATGGAAGCGCTGGAAGACGTAAAGCTGCCCGATACGGAATTGCGGACGTCCTGGCTCTATGCGCTGACACACGAGATCAACACCACGCCTTCGCTTTATCTGGAAGCGGGAGCGATCCACGGCTGCGTGCTGGCGAAAGAAGATAAATCGCTCGTCTATATGGAAGACGTCGGCCGTCACAATGCGGTCGATAAGATCGCCGGCTGGATGTTCCAGAACAAGGTGCCGGCGCACGACAAGATTTTCTACACGACAGGCCGCCTCACCTCAGAGATGGTCATCAAGACCGTGCGCATGGGCATTCCCATCCTCGTTTCGCGCTCGGGCTTCACCGCATGGGGCGTGGAGCTTGCGCGCAAGGCCAACCTCACGCTGATCGGGCGCGCCCGCGGCAAGCGCTTCATGGCGCTCGCCGGAGAGAAACGCATCGTGTTCGATCAGGACGTGGAGAACGTGCAGGAAGAAAGCGGGCGTTTCCGCCGCAAGGCCGCAATGCATGACGAATAAGAAACCGCTCGGGCTCGTGCTCGCCGGCGGTCTCGCACGCAGAATGGGCGGCGGCGACAAGGGCATGATCAAGATCGGCGGTCAGATCATTCTCGAGCGAGTGCTCGAACGGCTCAAGCCGCAATGCTCCCACATCATCATCAACGCGAATGGCAATCCTGAGCGCTTCGGTTTTACCGGGCTGCCGGTCGTGCCCGATGACATTCCCAATTTCGCGGGCCCGCTCGCCGGAATTCTTGCGGGCCTCGACTGGGCCGCGAGCAACGCTCCGGATACGGAATATCTGCTCAGCGCGCCCGGCGACTGCCCGTTTTTGCCGCGCACACTCAATAACCGTTTGTCGGCGGCGCTGGCGGCAGAAAACAAGCCCTTGGCCTGCGCGAAATCGGGCGACTGGCGCCATCCCGTTGTCGGTCTCTGGCCGGTCGCGCTCCGCAGCGATCTGCGCCGCGCGCTCATGGAAGAAAATCTTCACAAGATCGAAGTCTGGACCGCGCGTTACGGTGTTGCGATTGCAGAGTGGGCCGATACCCCAATCGATCCGTTCTTCAACGTAAACACGCCGGAAGACGCCGAGCGCGCGAACGAAATCGCGGCACGGCACCCGGAAGCCTGAATCGTCGGACGATCAGTTCTTCTTGTTGTCCGGCATTGCCGAATCCTGATCGCACTTCGGATCAATCATCACCGTTTTGCCGTCGCGCTGCACGGTCGGTGCGGCCGAATCCTTGTGCCCACCTGCCGACGGCAGAATGACGCTCTTTTCCTGCGCCTGCGCGTCGGATTTATCGCTAGGCGGACAATTCGTTTGAGTCTTCGTTTCGTCGCCCTTGACTTGGGGAGCTTGCGCGTTTGCTGCAAAAGCTGTGACGCTCACCAGCAGAAGACTGGCTGCAAATGTCTTTATCATCCGGAACTCGCTTTTTTGAGGTTCTGGAAGATAACAATCGTACCGTGGCCTGGTTCCGTAAATTGCCGCCCGATTGTGCAGTGGTCAGGAAACCAGCGAGGCGTAGGAAAGGAAGCCGACCTGATCGCCTGCCGTGATTTTTGTGACGTCGTCGGGCAATTCGATGAGGCCGTCGGTTTCGGTGAGCGAGGTAATGACCCCTGCTCCGTCCTGCGGATGCTTGAAGGCTTCATAACCGCCATTCGCACCTGGCTTCAGCGATACGCGTACATATTCCCTACGGCCGGATTTTTTTCTGTAGTCGAACGCCGACACGACCGGCAGATAGAAAAGCGGACGCGTGGTGGCTCCCGAAAGCCGCATCAGGAGCGGCCGCACCACACGCGCGAAGGTAACAAAGACTGCGACAGGGTTCCCCGGCAGGCCGATAAAGGCGGCGTTGTTTCCGTCCGCGCCGGGAAGAACGCCCATCGCCACCGGGCGCCCCGGCTTGATCGCAATGCGCCAGAACACCAGCGATCCGGCCGCTTCCACCGCGCTCCGGACGTAATCCGCGTCTCCGGTGGAAACTCCGCCGGAAGTGAGAACCACGTCGCAATCCCTTGCCGCATCGGCCAAGGCGATCTTCAATATCGCAGGGTCGTCGCGCAGCACTCCCAGATCGGTAACCTCGCATCCGGTTTGCTCTAGCATGTTGCGCAAAAGTGTACGGTTGGCGTCGAACACCTGCGCGCCGCTGAGACGCAATCCCGGTTCCACGATCTCGTCTCCGGTCGAGAATATCGCGACACGAATCCGCCGGCGCACCTTCAGTCCGGTGATACCGAGCGCCGAAGCCAGCGTTAGGTTCTGCGCATCGAGTATTCTTCCCGCCGGTATGGCGACGGATCCGGCCGGAATATCCTCCCCCCGCAAGCGGCGGTTGGCACCGCGCTTCAGGCCCGCCGGCAGAATCACGGCGCCGTTTTCCTCGCGCGTGTCTTCCTGCATGAATACCGTATCGGCACCATCGGGCATTCTCGCCCCGGTGAAGATGCGGATCGCCTCCCCTGCGCCCAGCTTCGGAATCGCTTTTTGTCCGGCCATAACCCGACCTGCGATTTTCAGGACGGTGTCTCCGGACGGCGCCAGATCGGCGTGGCGCACCGCGTAACCATCGACTGCCGAATTATCGAAATGCGGGAGATCGACAGGCGCGACAATATCCGCGGCCATGACGCGATCGCGCCCTTCCGCAACTGCGACGGTCTCGGTTCCGTCGACCGGCGAAACGCGCTCGCTTATCAATCGCTCCATGGCTTCGAGCGGCATCAAAGGGCCGTCGAACGCAAAACAATCGTCGGTGAGTTGCGCCATCAGCCGATCTCCGCAGGCACCATCTGCTCGAGCAGACTGTCGAGCGGCATTGCGTGTTGCAGCATTGCGCCGGCGATCGTTTCAGCATCGTTCAGATCAAGCACTGGCACGCCTGCCGGCGGCACCGCCTGATCGGTTGCGATAGCGAAAATCGCCGGATCGCCCGTATGCAGGAAAGGCTTGCCGACCTCGGCACGATAAACTTCTAGCTTGGGATGGCCGTAGCGCTTGAAGCCTTCGACGATGACCAGATCGACCGGCGTGAGCTTGCGCAACAGCTCCGGCAGGCCGGGCTCGTCCTCTCCGCGAAGCTCATGCACAAGTGCGAAACGTCTCGGCGAAGAAACCAGGACTTCTGTAGCCCCTGCCAAGCGATGTGCGTGGGAATCCTTCCCGGGGACATCGATGTCGAAGCCTGCATGCGCATGTTTCAATGTGGACACGCGAAGCCCGCGCTCCGTTAGACAGGGAATGAGCTTTTTTATCAATGTCGTCTTGCCGGAGCCGCTCCAGCCTGCAAGTCCCACGATACGCATCGCTATCTGTTTCCGCTAACTGCCGGCTCCATGCCGATCGCACGAATGCGCTCCAGAACCGCTCTGTCCTGCAACGCGCTCAGAAAAGCTTTCACTGCGGGGCGGCCGCTGCGGCCTTCCACGATCAGGAAGTCGTACTCTTCCGGCGCGAGCGGCAAAAAGCCAAGACCATAAAGTTTCGCGGCCGGCTCGATCGCAACGCCCCAATCCGCGCGCTTTTGCACGATGCCCACGGCAACTGCGTTGTGCGACTTCGGCTGGTTGGCGTAACCGGCGGGCCGCTCAACGCCTGCTTCTGCAAGCAACTTGTCGATGAGCACGCGCGTCCCGGACCCCGCGTTACGATTAATCATGACGCTCGAAGCGTCCGCCGAAACGGCACGAACGGCCTCCGCAGCCGTTTTTCCCTCAAACCGCGCATCACCCATGCGATAGACAACGCCCTGCATTCGCCGCCAGCCCTTCACAAGCCGTAACCCGGGTCTGACCAGATGAGTATTGTACTGGCTTTTGGTCTGCCCTTCCCGCGGATCGATAAGATGTACGGGCGCGATATCGCATTCTCCGCGGGCAGCCGCTGTTGCACCGCCCTGACTTCCGATTGCAAGCGTCCGGACGTTGAAACCCTGCTCTGCCACTGCAGATAATACGGCATCGAGCGCCAGATCATGACTCCCCGTGATCGTGAGGTCGGGCGGCTTCACGCCGTTTCCGATCAGCGTCACCTGCTGCCGGCTTTCCGCTTCCACTGAAGATACGAGCGCATCGACTTCAATAAAACCGTCCGCCTGCGAGAAGCTCGTGACCGAGCCGGACCCTTTTGCGCTCGGCAGGGCCACCATTCCTTCAGAAGATTCGCTGAGCGATACGAGCATGAATTCCTTGCGGCCCAGTTCGGAGGAAACGCGCACCGGAATCGTCGCGTCGACGACATGGGCAGCTTCCTTCGGAAGCCCCGCCCATGCCCTGATAACCGGCGCAACGAATGCATGAAAGGTGAAGATCGCCGATGTCGGAAATCCCGGCAGAACGACAATCGGTTTGTCTGCTGCAATCGCAAGACATAGCGGCTTTCCAGGCTTAAGCGCTACGCCGTGAACCAGTACAGTGGCCAGCTCCGAAACGATGCGGTGCGAAAAATCGCCGGCACCTTTCGAGGTGCCTCCCGAAAGCACGACGAGATCGCATCGCGCGATTGCATCCTGCAGCGCGCGGCGCAGCACGTCCTCATCGTCAGGGAACGCACCCAACTGAACGGCAACTCCGCCGCATTCCTCGATGGAGGCCGCGACGATGGCTCCGTTCGAATCGTACACTTTGCCTACGGCAAGACTTTTTCCCGGAGCGGTCAATTCGTCTCCGGTTGAAAGCACACCTACCACGGGCTTGCGAACGACTTCGGTCTCGGAGATTCCGCAAGCTGCAAGCATGCCGATCTCCCGCGAACTCAATAACGTTCCGCGCCGAAGCAACGTCTCGCCCCGGGCAATATCCGACCCAGCAAACGAAACGAACTGACCCGGCATCAGCGTACGGTTCAGTTCTATCGAAGGACCATTCTCAGTCTCGACGAGATCCGTCCATTCGATCATGGCCACCGCATCCGCGCCGCGCGGAATCATGCCGCCGGTTGCGATCGCAGTTGCAGTTCCTGCTTCGACCGCGAGTCTGGGCGGAACACCGCATGCAAGGACCTCGCGGTTCAACACGAAGGTCCGCGGACTATCGTCACTCGCGCCAATTGTGTCCGCGGCGCGGACTGTGAAGCCATCAACGTTCGAACGGTCGAATGGCGGTGCATCTACCGGCGCCGCGATGTCGGCAGCCAGAACCCGACCCAGGCATGCGGAGAGAGATACCTTCTCATGGCCTAACGGCTTCAGAACGAGGCGGCTTTCGAAGCGCATCCGGGCCTGCTCTGGAGACAGGACTTCGAGAAACTGCTCCTGCCGCGCGGCAGCACGGATTGCGGCGATAAGCGCTTTCGCTTCAAACGGCGCAGCATCAATTTTTTTGGTGGTCACGGCAGTTTTCTCATCTCAACGCTAGCGCCTTCAGGCACACCCTCGCTATCCGCCGGTATCCGTATCCATCCGTCTGCCAGCAAAAGCTTCTGCAAAGCAAAGGACGCCTTCCCAAGCGGCTCTACTCGACCTTCCACGCGACGGACAAAAACGATTTCCTCCATGCCTATCGTCGAAACGATTTTTTTAGCGAGCGCGACCGGCACGCCCTTTTTTGTATCACGATGGCCGCTGAGACGATCCATCAGAGCGCTGCCGACGACAAGGAACACGGACAGCGCCGCATCCAGCGCACCGGGAAGAAGCAGGACGGGACAATTGCCAGCCCTGCCGAACGCCGCCGTTTGCCCCGGCGCAATTCCAAATCCGTGAAAATCGAGCGCGCCCTTGCGCACGAGCGCCTGCACCGCGGTGTCGTTCTTTCCCGAGCCGGTGCCGCCGATCACGACGATTGCATCGCAATCGGGATGTTCCAGCAGAGACTCATACGAAGCCTGCCCGGCGATCTCCGGAACGCCGCCGCATGCGGCGACTGCTCTTGCGATGACAGGAGAGATGACATCGGCAGCACTTGAGACGGCGGATACCGGTACGATTTTTACGCGCGGCGCTCGAACTGAAACGCTTGAGATGCCCAAACTACGCAGGGATGCCGAACGAAGCGCAGTCAGGCGATCACCGGCGCGCAGCAACAGGTCTCCCTTTCTGGCGTGCCTGCCCGGCGGAAGAACCCCCTCGAGGCTCGCGACAGGATTGTAGACCTCTATCGTTGCATTCGCGGGAGCCGCCGCGTCGGCAGGCAGAACCGCGTCTGTATTTTGCGGCATTCGTTCGCCTGCATTGACCCAAAGCGGCGGGGAACTGAGGACAACCGGCGCGTAATAGCTGGCATCCAGCGTCTGCTCGGCGGTGACCGCCCAGCCATCGCTCGCCGCGGTAAGGTCTGATGGCACGTCAAAGGGTGCAGTCACATCCGCGGACAGCGTCATCGACACCGCCTTCTCGACAGCGACCACCTGCGAAGCGACCGGATCGATCCGCGTGCCGATGAGAGAAGCGATGCTGGTAATAGGCGTCAGAGCTTTGATGCGCTGCAACGTGTCGTTAAAGGCCATTTTGGCTTTTTCTTGAAGGGCGGCTCTGGAAAACTATAGCGCAAATGAGCGCTTGCGATAACAGATAGAATCCCGGCGCCTCTCACGTAGCCGTGCTGAAATCAACCGGATCCCGGAAAGCTCGACTACCGTTCGTGGGCCTTAGAGCGCATGAAGGTTTTCAGTTCCAGCTTCTGGAGATCGACTGCCCTTATCTTCGATTCGATTTTGAGCCGGGCGCTGCGCTGGCGCCATCTACGGTGACCTTCTCCGTACAAAGTTCAGCGATCTCGTCGTCGCGAAATCCAAGCTTGAGAAGCAACTCAACGCTGTGCTCGCCAATCCGTGGTGGATGCATACGAAATTCCGGCTGAGACGCACTCCAGCGCATCGGCATATCCGACAGACGTATCGAACCCTCGGTCGGATGCTCCACCTGCCGAAAAAATCCTACCGCGGCGAGATGTTTATCGTCGATCAGACTATCGATGCTGTGCAGCGGCGAATGCGGCACATCCGAGGCGCTTAAGAGTTCCGTCCACTCTGCAGTCGTTCGCAGAGGAAAGATCTCGGCCAGGAGACGATATACTTCTTCATATTGCTTTGCCCGAGCCGCATGCGTGGCGAAGCGGTCTGATCGTTCCTGCCACGGACCGCGTCCGATCGCGGTAAAGAACGACCGCCACTGTTTATCCGAATAGACCATGACGCAGATGTAGCCGTCTTTCGTAGGGTACGGTTTGCGGTCCCGCGAGAGCAGACGCGAATATCCTGTGGGCCCGATCGGCGGATCGAAAGTTTTTCCTCCCATGTGATCGCCAAGCACAAAATGCGCCATGGTTTCAAACATAGGCACTTCGACGGATTGTCCCTCCCCCGTACGGTCGCGATAGATGATCGCTGCAAGCACCGCATGGGCGGCACTGATGCCACAAATTCTGTCAACCATCGTAAGCGGAACGTAAGTCGGTTCCGATCCGGTTACCGTCGCACAGATCGACGGAATGGCGACCGCACCTTGGATTATGTCGTCATATGCAGGGTAGCTGCCATAGGGGCCGTTCTCGGAATAGCCAACCAGATTAACGTACACGATATCGCGCTTCACAGCCCGTATATCGTCAAATCCGAGCCCGAGGCGTCGCATCGCCTCGCCTCTAATATTATGAATGAAGACGTCGGCTTCGGCGCAGAGTTTCAGCAGCGCCTGCCTACCCTTTGGCTTCTTGATGTCGAGGGCGAGGCTGCGCTTGTTTCTGTTCGCGTGTAAAAACATGGCGCCCATTGAAGGGTTCCGCATTGGCGCCGCGAGCCGCATCACGTCACCTTCGAGCGGCTCCACCTTCACGACATCGGCACCGTAGTCAGCGAGAATCTGCGTCGTAACAGGACCCATGACGACCGATGTCAGGTCGACGACCCTCAATCCTGCAAGCGGCCCCGTGCTGCCGTGTCGCTCTTTCATCTTTATTCAACGCTACCGGCGGTCTTCGCACTCAGCGTGCGCGACAATTAACATACCGACTGAACCGGAAAGAACTTCTGATTGAAATGTACCAGCGCTCCCCTATCCGGCTGCAGCACAACGTTCTTCACTTCGCAGAAAAATACCGAGTGCTGTCCGACCGAAGTCTGCTGAACAACCTCACAATCCATGACGGCAAGCGCGCCGAGAAGGACCGGAACACCGCTTGCCATTTCGGTCCACTTGTCCTTGTCGAATCTCTGCGGGCCTCTCACGGCAGAGGACGAGAAAAGCTCTGCGATATCGGTCTGATCGTAGGACAGAACGTTGATGCTGACGCGTTTCGTTCTGCACATAATGCCGTGCGTGCCGGTGTTGCGGTTTACGCAAGCGACCAGTGAAGGCGGATCGATCGTCAACGAGCAAACGGCGGTAATGGTAAGTCCGTTCCAGTCGCCATCATTGTTCGTTGCCAGGATGCACACGCCCCCAGCCAGAAAGCGCATGCTCTGCTTGAACATGTCGCTCGAAATCGGCTTGCCTGTGATCACGTCCGACTACTCCATTGTGGTGGGTATCACGAGTATTGGCTCGAACCCTGCGGTTGCAGCGCTACGCGCTCGACGAACAGAGGTTCTCCGATAGCCGGCGGTCGAGCCCAAAGCGTCACGCGAGCGGCGCCCCGCGCGGATTCTCGCCAAGATCGCCAGTCAGTTCGAACTGGCCCTTCAAACCGGACACCGTGTCGAAATCGATCACGGCGTGATGGCAGGCCGTCATGATGTCGCGATAGGCGCGATAGACCGGATTGCCCTCATAAAGGCCGTGCGCCCCGGAGACAGCGTAGAGACGTTCGATGGCGCGGCGGCAAAGCTCCACGATGTAGGCGGAGTCCCAACGCATCTGAATGCGCTCTTGTGCCGACATCGGGGCCTGATCGATCGCCATCAGGGCGTCGAAACGGTCGCACATATCTTCGAGCAGCCGCCGCGCGGAAGCGATCTCCGCAGCAGATTCCGCGACCCGCTTTTGCATGATCGGGTTTTTCGCCTTGGCAACACCATGCGGCGTAAAGCGAACGGCTGTCGCCTCCAGGAAGGCTTTCAGGCCAGCTTCTGCCATACCGAGCACGGATCCCGAAAGCATAGCCGGCAATCCCGAATATACCGACAAGCGATAGGTCGGCGCCTTCGCATGAGGGCTGAGACCGAGGAAAGTCGGGTATGTCGGCATCGCACGATGGCTGGGCACGAACACGTTTGTCACGACAAGGTCCTTCGAACCGCTCCCGCGCATACCCAATGTGTGCCAGGTGTCCTCAATAACAACGTCGGCCCGCGGGACCATGACGTGATAGTTTGTGTATTCGTCTTCCGGCTTCGGATTTGCGAGCCGCGTACCGAAAATGAACCACGGGGAATGGTCGCAACCACTTCCGAACAGCCAACGTCCCGTTAGCCGCCAGCCTCCCTCCACCGGCTCGATCACGCCGGCAGGCGCGAGGGAACCCGCAACGAGATTATCGGCGTCCCCCTCATAAACTTCTCTCTGACATTCCTCGGGAAAGCGTCCGATGATGTAGTCGTGAGCCACGCAGACCATCAGCACCCAACTCGCCGCAGAGCATACGTTCCCGAGGTCGGCGCAGGCCCGAATGTGCACGCTCGGAGATAGCTCGTAACCGCCGAATTGCTTCGGCGTTATCGTGCGGGCAAGCCCCGACTCGCGAAGGGCGTTGGCGGCGTCATCGCTGAGCCGGCGCAGCTTGTCGCTTTCATGCGTTGAAGCTGCGATCCGAGGAAGGATGGAACGCACCGCGCTCTTGTAATCAAAGTCTGAGGCGGTCGCGCTCTGCGAACTGGCCTTCTTCTGAACAACAGCTTTATTCATCCCACCTGCTCCTTGAACCTTTCGCCAATGCGATGCCGCAGCATCGAGGCGACTTCTGTTGAAACTCGTAAATTTCCGCGCGCTGCCGGGCGATCGCTGCGGGTCGCGAGAGAGAGCAGAAACATTTCTCTCATTCAGAGCTCTCCGTATTTTCACTCGCCTTGAGCGAAACTTCGGGGCTGTTGCACTCGGTACTTGCGATGACAGACCCGCTGCATTCCCGCCCGATCGTCGCAATACGATGTGATTCAACTTGCCCTAAGTCAAATTCATAGTTATAATTTGTTCCATGAGCCAAACTAATAGCGATCTCGATCTCAACCTGCTGCGCGTATTCTTCGCGATCTGGGATCTTCGCAGTCTGACTGCCGCCGGCGAGCGCCTCGGCCTGACGCAACCCGCCATAAGCCATGCATTGCGGCGGCTGCGGGAGCGCTTCGGCGATCCGCTGTTTGTAAGGGTCGCGAACCGCATGCTGCCGACGGATGCGGCCGTTCGTCTGCATGAACCGCTGGACCTCGCCTTCGAGCTCTTGAACCGAACACTCCAGAGCGGTGTCGTATTCGATGCGCGCGTTACCGAGCGAACATTCAGAATCGCGATGTCGGACATCGCGGAGTTCCATCTACTCCCGCAGCTGGTCAGCGAGCTTTCGCGGATCTCGCCGTTCGTCCGCGTACACATCGTTCCGCTCCTGCCGGAGAGCCTTGCAAGCTCGATGCGCTCCGGCGAGATCGACCTCGCCATCGGCGCGATCAGCGTTTCCGACAAGGAGTTGACGAGCATCGAAATCATGAAGGATCGGTACGTCTGCCTCGCGCGCGCAAACCACCCGATCGTGAAATCCAAGCTTACGCGCGCGAACTTCGCACAACTTCGATTCTTTTTCGCGCGTACCACATCCTCGATTCACCAGCAGGTCGAGAAGTCGCTTGCCGACGAAACAGCCAGACTCCAGATTGCGGTTCGGGGACACTTCACGGCGGCGCCGGACATCGTGCGCCATTCCGATCTCGTCGCACTCTTCCCGAGACATCTGGCGCTGCAATTGAATCACACAAAAGAGTTCCGGCTTCTCGACCTTCCGTTCGAGCTGCCTCAGATGGAAATCAAGGTGCACAGTCATTCTCGCTTCGCCAACGACACGGGGATCAAATGGATGGCGCAGACGAGCGCAGACATCCTTAGAAAGAATGTCCGGAACATTCGTGCGAGTGCCGTGACCGGCTGAGACACATTTATCGCCGTCCCCGCATTCCGCCCGGGACGGACAGAAGCGCTATCCGCGTGCGATTGTATCCAGAATCTCCATCAGGGCTTCCGGCGCGGTAATGTGCGGAGAGTGGCTCGCATCCATCTCGAACACCTGCCAACCTTCATTTTTTGCGCGTACGAAGAATTGCCTGAACGGATCGCCGGGAATGTGACGCTGCGCATAGATATAGCTGCGCGGAACTTCCGGCTCTCCGTTATCCAGAATCAACGGCTCCTGGAATGAGGCGAGCGGCTGATGCACACGACGCGGCGCCACCCATTCGGCGTCCGCAGGCGGCGTATCGGGCGGCAACGGACTCGGCGGCATCTTCCAGCCGTCGATCGCGCTCGAACGCCTCCGCTCCTCCTCCCCTGCGGGATAGAAATCGAACACTCTCTGCCCGTGTTTCGGCACGAAAGCGTCGAGGTAAACCAGTTTCGAGATCCGTTCCGGGGCACGGGCGGCAACACCGGTGGCAACCATGCCTCCGTAGGAATGGCCGACGAGAATGATATCGCGGAGGTCTTCGAACTGGAGGACCATCAGGATGTCCTGCATATGGCTGTTAAGGCCGATCGAAGGCGACCCGAGATGAGAGCGTTCGCCTAGGCCGGTGTAGCTTGGCGTGAAAAGCGAGTGCCCCTTTTCGCGCATTAGCGCGTGCATTTTTCTCCAGGCCCAGCCTGCGGACCATGCGCCATGCGCTACGACGAAAGTGGCCATTCCTCGCTTCGCTTCCCGAAAAATTCCTGACGCCCCGTCGATCGAGGCAGGCGCCAGATCAGACCGCCTCCAGTCCTAACGTATTCGGCTCTTCTGTTTACTTCCTCGGGTCGAAACGCGTGGAGAACGCTGCCGGCGGGACCGTATCCAGATAGCCGTCCCCCATCACGCTGTTTGCCAACTCGGCGAAGCGGCGGATCGACTTGAGGGTCGCGTCGTTCCAGGTCGTCGTATAGTCCGCAATGACCCGCCCGCGCAGGAGCTTGATGGCAGCTGCATCGAGATTGTACTTCTTGCCATAGTTCTCGAAGACTTCCGGATGGTTCTTGACGTACTCAATCGCTTCGAGCCAGGCCCGCGTGAACTTGGTCAGCGCTTCGGGTTCGGCCTTCATGAAATCGTCGTTGCTCGAGTAGCCGATCCAGAGAAACTCTTCGCCCGTTCCCGCCTTGTAGGCGTCGGCGAGGTTGCCGATGGAGCGATATTTCCCTGATGCAACGAGCTTGGCGGCAAGCGGATCAAACATGACTGCGGCGTCGAGCTCGCCCTTGTCGAGCAGGGCCGGCAGCAGACCCGGTCCGGCAAACTGCAAATCACCGGACTTGCCGGGATCGAAGCCGTGGAACTTCGAAGCGACAACGCGGAACAGAACCGTTGCAGTACCTGCCGCGCCGGCGAACGAGCCGACCTTCTTGCCCTTAAGATCGGCGATCGTTTTGATCGGTGAACCAGTCGGGACGATGACGTCGACCGTCACGCCGCGGCCAACCGGGAAAATCATCGTAACGGGAAAGCCTTTACCCCGAAACTGGGCAATGGCGGTCCAGCCGCCGAAGCCGACATCGACATCCTTGCCACGAATGGCCGTGAACAGGCCGTCGAGAGTCGGGTATGCGCGATACTCGACTGCGATCCCGTGTTTCTTGTCGAGACCTTGATCGATGATCACGCGCGACGCGATCTCGTTCAGAGATTGCGCCAGATCGCCGAGGCGCACTTTGGTTTGGGCGACTGCGGCCGTGCATGTCGCGAGCGCGACGGCAGCGGTTATTGCAAGACGAAACAACATGGTATTCCCTCCTTGGTTAGCGGACAGTGGCGAGCCGCTTGACAAGATCAAGGGGACTCGTGGCGGTTGCGGAAGCGGCGGATTTGACAGGTTCGATATCAATCCCGTCACCGAACGTTCTGATCACCTCGCGGCTTAGCTTGAACACCTCCGGATCGTCGTAGCTTCTTGGCCTCGCGATCGGCACTCGTCTTTCGCTCTGGAACGCGCCACCTGACATCACAAGAATCCGGTCGGCCAGAAAGCACGCCTCGTAAGCATTGTGCGTAACGAAGATGATCGTCTTGCGGGTGTCTTCCCAGATCGTAAGCAAGTCAGCGCGCATCCGGCGCGCGGTGATTTCATCGAGACCTGAGAAGGGCTCGTCCATCAACAGAACGCCGGGCTCCACGCACAACGCACGAACCAGTGCAAGACGCTGCGCCATGCCTCCCGAAATCTGATGAGGATAGTAGTCGCGAAAATCGGAAAGGCCCGTCATCGAGAGATAGCGGTCTTTCAGCTCGGTCCAGCGCGAAGCAGGCACGCGACAGTTGGTAAGCGCGAAGTCGATGTTTTGCTCAGCGGTTAGCCACGGAAGCAACCGCGGCTCCTGAAACAGATAGCCGACACGTCCGCCGTCTACATTCGCGCGCCCTTCGTATCCCTTGTCCAGACCGGCCAGAATGTTGAGCAACGTCGACTTGCCGCAACCCGACGGTCCGAGGATGCAAAGAAATTCACCGGACTTAACGGTTAGATCGAGATTCTTGAGTACCTCAAGAGTCCCCCCGTCGCGGCCAACGAATGTCTTTCGAAGCGTAGCAACTTCAACTGCGAAACTCATACTGCCACCTCTGGGCGCCATGCGAAGACACGCCGCTCGATCGGCTTCAGTATTGCGAGCTCGATTAGCAGCATGATGATGGTGAATAGAAGCGTCCAGGCGAGAACCTGGCGCATATCGGCAAGTTGATACCAGTAGAACAGCTTGAACCCGACGCCGTTCGGGCGGCCGATCAACTCCACCAGCACCGTGATCTTCCAGATGATCCCAAGCCCGAAACGCGCCGACGCCATCACGTAGGGAAATATCTGCGGCAAAAGAATCTGACGGACGACAGCCGGACGCGACGCCTCGAAAACACGGGCCATGGCCACAAGTTTCGTATCGACGTTCTTCACACCCTCCCAGATGTTGATCGTGATCGAGGGAGCGGCCGTAACGGCGATTGCGATGATCGCGGCGCCCTCATTCAGACCAAACCACATGAATGCCAGAATGGCGTAGCACAGGCTTGGAACCGTCAACGCGATCATGACCCAAACGTCCAGCACGCCTTCTGCGCGGCGGTTCAGTCCCATCAGCACGCCGATGGGAACACCAAGCAGCATCGCAAGCACAAGGCCGCCTGCAACGCGCACCATGGTCATCCAGAGATCGACCCATATCTCTCCATTGGCGATCGACTTCCACAGACTCTGAATGGTTTCGACCGGGCCGGGAAAGATTTCCGGCGGCAGCGTCAGGGAAAGAAGTCCCCAGACGATAAATGCCGCGATAAGCGAAAGTAACTTAAGCATGACTCACCACCTGTGAAGACGGAACAGCAACGCCCGCGCGTGCCGCGCAACGGCGCGCCACCCGTTCGGCTTCGATGAGAAGCGCTTTCTCATCAACTGTCTTAACCACTCGATCCTGCATAACGATGCGCCCATCAATGATGACGTCTCGAACGTCGCCGCCTCGGGCGCTGTAGACCAGCGCTTTTTCCGGATCGAACAGCGGGGACAAATGCGGCTGCCGCGCATCCACGGTGATTACGTCTGCCCGCTTTCCCACTTCGATCGAGCCCGTGTCGCGGAGTCCGATCGCGCGCGCGCCCTCTTCCGTCGCCATGCGAATTGCCCGCGCGGCGGTGAGCGCGCGAGGGTCTTTCGCGGCGGTCTTCGCGGTCGCGCAGGCATATTTCATGCTGTCGAACAGATCCTGCCCGCAATTTGCAGCCGCGCCATTGGTTGCGAGGCCGCAGGTTATGCCGGCATCGAGAAAATCCTTGATGGGCGGAAATCCTGTGCCCCAGAACAGCCGGGTCGGCGGATCAAATATGACTGCCGTGCCGCTCTTCGCCAGCAGATCGATCTCGTGTGGAGATACGTCGGAGCACGCGATCGCCTGAACGTCCGGCCCAAGGCATCCGACTTCATCGAGCAACTCGACCTGCCGAACGGTGCGGCCATAGTGGCGGGCAATCATCGTGTTGAACTCAGGCGACTCGGCCACGTGCATGTGAAGCGCGAGGCCGTTGTTGCGTGCAGTCTCGCGTGTCTGCCGGAATCCTTCTTCATCCACGACCCAGGGCAGCAACGGACCGATCGACATGCGCAGGCGGCCGCCTTCGGATCCGTGCCAGCGGCCCGCCAGCCGTTCCACGCGCTCCGCCTGCTCTGCGGCGGTCTCGCAAAATCGCGGATCGAAGGCGCGCGCCTCGGTAGCTCGCGCCACCGTGCCGCGAATCCCGCTGTCGCGCAGCGCACGGAATGCAGACTCCTCGATGTCGGAGCGATCGCCGGGAGGCATGAAGATGTTCTCGACGAGACTCGTGTTCCCGTTCTTGATGTTCTCGACGCAGCCGAGCAGCTCCGCGATGTAAAGCGCTTCCTCATCCATCGCAGCCATGATCGGCATCAGGAGATCGAGCCACTCCAACAGCCGCCGCTCCGGGCCAATGGTGCGGCCGAACACCATGCACAGATGCGTGTGGGCGTTGACAAGTCCGGGGAGTACGATCTTGCCGGTCGCGTCGATCACCTCATCGACATTCGCCGCTGGCTTCGCGGTGCTGGATTCAACGGCCACGATGTCGCGGCCTTCGATGACAACTCGCCCGTTCTCGATGAAGCGGTTCGACCGATCCATCGTGAGCACTAGTCCGTTCTCAATCGAGATGCGCGTCATCACCAACACCCAACCCTTTCCGAGAGGGCGCGATGGCGAGTTGCACGAAGGGTATTCGCTGAAGATCCGAGCACTTCCACGCGCGGCATTGCGTCGGCGAGCCTCACAACAGCTCCTCCTGCGCCTCGGATCTGCGTGCGCAATTCGCTTGCACTATTGAGCTTGGTGCACATCGCCCAAGTGTTGTGCCCGAAGCGATCTAAGTCAAATTCATGATGTTCATTCGTAGTATTCCTGCTGCTAATAGCTAGAATATTGCACCTCGGTTTTCTTCGCTGCGTGTGAGCCGGATTCATGGAGCGTCATCGACAGACGCAAAGCCGAATTTTCGATAGGCGGTGTCCCGGCGCGGGATCGCGTCATCAGGTCGTGCGGCGTTGTCTTGTTTGACGGCTAGATGTGTTCGAAATCGGACTGCGCGACCGGTCTGAGGCGCCATGACCATCTCGATCTGGTCAGACCGACTTTATCTGCAAGCACATGTCGCCGGAGCAGCATTCCGCTCAGGCCAATAACGACGTCTTGTCAGCCAGCTTCAACCATGCCGACGAAATCCGCGACACGATCGTTGAACGGCTTGGGCTCTATAGCGGTAAAGCCGTGACCGCCAGCGGGCTCAATCCATAGTGTCGCATTCGCCACTCTCTCGGCGAGCGCCTGAGATGCAGTCCAAGGCACCAGTACGTCGTCACGGGTTGCTGCAACCAGTAGCGGACACTGCACCTCGTGAAGCCAGCCACTCGCACTGAACTTCAGCAGTGCGCCGATTCTTCGAAGCAGATTCTCGGTGCCCTGAAAATTCTTCAGACCGGCCGCTTCTTCGTGCGCGATTTCTTCCGGATGCGCTTCGAGCCACGCGGATGGATAGAGGAAAATGGGCTGCGCCTTCACATAGGCTTCGACACCAGCACAAAGCAGCAGTTCCGAACGCACATCAAAGCAACGGCGCGTATGCGTGCTGACCTCGGCCCAACCGTTCACCGAAACCAGCGATCTCATGCGCCCCGGGTTTGTTCGAGCGAGCGCAAGGCCGACCAACGCGCCCAACGCATGTCCTACAAAATGCACGCTGCCGGCACCTGCCGCGTCCATCACCTGGACAACGTCATCTGCCATATCCTCAATGGTGTAATTGTCCGGCAGCGGTTCTGCGTTGGCGCCTGTTCCACGGTGATCGTAACCGATGACACGAAATTTCTCGCCGAGTGCTTCGATCTGCGGCCGCCAAAAGTGGTGCGAACCGCCGAGACCGGCCGACAATACGATTGTTGGCGCACTTCGCTCCGATCTGCCGAACACCTGGTATTTCATTTTCCTGTCAACGCTGATCGGTCAGGCGGCAAATTGAATGCCGAGTTCGTCCCAAATGGTATCGTACAGTTCATTGAATCGCGGCTGTTTCCGAATCTTGAGCGGATGGCGGAGCGACGGGTCGATCCCTATCGTGTGTACAGACTTCACCCTGCCCGGGCGGCTCGTAATCACGACAATACGATCGCACATGGTGATCGCCTCGCCGACATCATGCGTAACGAGAACCACGCTGCAATTTCGCTCGCGAATGATGCGGATCACATCGGCTTGCAGGAGCAGGCGCGTCTGGCTGTCCAGTGCGGAGAACGGCTCATCAAGAAGAATTACGTCGGGACTGAACGCGAGCGTTCGCATGAACGCGACACGCTGGCGCATGCCGCCCGAGAGCGCCGCGGGATAGGTATGTTCGAAGCCTTTCAGGCCGTAGGCTTTGATCAGATTATCCGCGATTTCCTTCGACTCCTTCGCAGGCACCCCGCGCACCTGAAGGCCTAGAGTCACGTTGTCGATCACACTCCGCCAGGGCAGCAACAGATCCTTCTGCAACATGTAGCCGACATGGCCGCTGGCTTCCTGCACGCGTTTGCCGTTCACGAGGATCATGCCCGCGGTCGGCGGCAGCAGCCCGGCGATGATGTTAAAAAGCGTCGTCTTACCGCAGCCCGAAGGGCCTACAATTCCGAGAATCTCGCCCTGTCCTAGTTTGAAACTGATGCTCGAGATCGCCGTCACTTCCTCCGGCGTATCGGCATTGAACGTCATCTTGACGTTCTCGGCAGCGAGAACGGTGGCTCTGTCTTCCTGCATCACGCCGCGACTCCCTGCATGCGATGTTGTCCGAGAAAATCAAGAACGGCGTCATTGAAGACAGCCACTTCCGTTCGCGAGACCGCGTGACCGCCGCGCGGCAGCTTGGTGACAACCGGAGAGTGCAGACGCTCGACAATCCGGTCAGAGAGGTAGGACGGCGTCAGAATGTCGTCCTCCGCAACTAGGACCATCGTCGGGCACTTGATCTTCTCCAAGTACCGGGAGCCATCAAACTTCATGATGCCAGTCACTCGCGATTCCATGATGCTCGCAGGCGGAGAGTTTGCGATCGCTCCCTCGATTTCCTGCTCAATCGTCTTCCAGTTCGCATGCACATAATATGGCGGATAGAGGAAGATCGGCGTCGTGCGATGGTACGCCGCCTCCCCCATGCCGCGTAAGATGCTGCGACGGGCTTCGAGACACATCGCCATCTGAGGGTCGAGTTCAGCCCAGGTCGCATACAGCACGAGGCTTGCCACACGCTCAGGCGCCTTGGCCGCGAGAACCTGACCCATCGCACCGCCGGTCGAATGTCCGACGACGTGCGCGCGCTCAATTTCCGCTTCATCCATTACGCGCAAGAGATCGTCCGTCATGAGTTCGACGGTTTGGGGTACTTCCGAGCGCGAACTCTTGCCGGTGCCGCGATGATCGTGGAGCAGTACCGTGTAGCGCGTCGCGAACGCGTCCAGATTCGGATTCCAGTACGAAGCCGCGCCGCCAAGTCCGGAAACTAGCATGAGCGGTTCGCCCTGCCCGACGATCTCGTAATGAATTTTCGCATCGCCTGATTCTGCGAACATCCTCGCACCTATTGCCACTTCAACCGGCGCTCGACCAACCCGACAATTGCGTCGAGGAACAGCGCCAGCAGCATCAGGGCGAAGATCCCGCCCCACACGGCATTGAGGTTGTAGAGCGTGCCCGAATAATAGACGTGATGACCGAGCCCGGCTTCCGCGGAGATGTATTCGCCGACGACCGCGCCGATCATCGCGAAGCCGATGTTCAACCTGAACGCGGAGGCGATCCACGGTATCGTCGCCGGCACCACGACCATTCGGAACGTCTGGAGACGGCTGGCTCCGAGCGACTTCATCATTTTGATGTAGTCGGTATCGACTTCCTGGCTGCCGGCGAAGCTCGTCAGCATCGCAACAATGAAGGTGATAATTGCGGCAATTGCGACCTTCGATTCCATGCCGACGCCAAACCAGACGACAATCAGCGGCGCCAGCGCAATTTTCGGCAGGCCATTCAGCGCGACCATCAGCGGGCGAAGTACCGCCGCGGTCGTCGGCGAAAGCCATAGCGCAAGACCGGCAATCGAACCCGCAACACTGCCGATGATGAAGCCGATGACGGTTTCCTGCGCCGTGATCCACGTGTCGCGGAGCAGCGCGCCGGATTCCACGCCCTTGACGAGTTCGCGCCAAATCCCGCTCGGCTGCCCGTAGAGATAGACTGGCAGCCACTCTGCACGGATCGCGTACTCCCAGAGTGCAAGAAACCCAACGAGCAGAACAATCTGATAGATGAGTACGCGAATCCCGAAAACGCTGAAGCCACGGCGCCGCGGAACCTTCGTGGACGAAGCCGCGGGAACAGTCGTTGCACCGGTTTCAGGAAGCGCCATCGCTATCCACCTACATAGGCAGTCGTTGCGATTTCGACGAGAAACTCTGACCGGACCAGGGGCGCCTGAATGCAGTATCGCGCCGGCGGTTTGTCGGGGAAGAATTCCTTGTAAACCGCATTCATGGCCGCATAGTCGGCGAAGTCCTTCAGGAATATCTGGTTGAAGGTGACATCGCTCATCTTGCCACCGCCTGCTTCGATCACGGACTTGATCGTTTCAAGGACGTACTTGGTCTGCGCGGTCGCGTCGCCAACGCCGACGGTTTTGCCGTCCGGGCCTATCGCGAGTGTGCCTGAAACAAAGATAAATCCTCCCGCCTTCGTACCGGGGCTGTAAGGCGCGAGCGGCGGCGGCGATCCGGGTGGAATAATCGGTTGCATAGGCATCCTGTCTTCTCCTCGCTTCATGCGGCTTTGGCGTGACGGCAAACCTTTGCGATGTCTTCGACCAATGCCGTCCAGCCAAAAAACTTCTCCACGTTGTAGACCGTGGCATCCTGAATGAACTGCGGGCCCGCCTGATAACAGGCATCGCGAACCAGCACCGGAAAGAACTCCTTGAAGAAGGCCTCCCGGATGGTCGATTCCACGCACACGTTGGTTGCAACCCCGCAAACAAACAGCGTCTCAATGCGCCGGCTGCGAAGAATGCTATCAAGCGCCGTGCCGGCAAAGCCGCTATAGCGCGGCTTGGGCACGATGATGTCTTCGGCATCGGGCTTCAATGCATCGACAATCTCGTAATCCCAGCCGCCTTTGGTCAGGAGCTTGCCCCGCAATTCGCTGCGCTCACGCATAAGTCGGAGCGAATTGCCTTTGCGCTGATTGACGGAATGCGGCCCTCCCGCTTCCTTCAACTGCGGATCCCAGCCGTTCTGCAGCCAGATCACCTGCATCCCGGAATCGCGCGAGATCGAGACGAGCCGTGAGATCGCTCCCACGACCCGCTCGAACGGCGAAAGATCAATGCCGAGATGCGAAAAGTATCCGCCTGGAGAACAATAGCCGTTTTGCATATCCACAACGATCAGTGCGGACTGTTTCGGATCGAAGGCTATCGGTTCAGGCTGTGCATCAATTTCCAGCGTCATTTCAAACTTCCAGATTCGCTACGCTTTCTTGAGCTTTGCCACGGCCTTTTGCGCGAAGCTGTTGTCGACCATTTCCTCGTATGGCCGGGGAGCCTTGATGGAGCCTCCCGCCATCTCGAACGCCATATCCGTGTCCCATTCCTGCTTGGAAATGGTCGGATCGCGAGGTATCGCGGTCGATTTGGTGAAAAAGTTCACGGCCGCCGCGCGAATGATCGACTCTTCGACTTTCGGAAACTCGGCAATCGAGGACTTCACGAACAATTCCCGGTCCGCCCATAGCGCCTGCTGCGCCTCGGCAAGCGCGTCGCAGAACGCCTGCACGTATTGCGGGTCCTTTTCGGTCAATTCCTTCGTGCACATTGCCGTCGTCCATGACAGAGGTCCGATGATATCGGCGAAGGCAAAGACCGGCTCGAGCTTGAACTTCTCCTTGGCGATCGAGACATCCCACTCGAACATCGTCGCAAAATCGGCGCGACCGTCGAGCACGGCCTGCGCCTGCGCCCCTGGCGGCAACTGGAGGAATTTCACGCCGGCGCTTTCCGGATCGAAACCGCCGCGCTCTTTCATCGCAAATGTCGGCGTCTGAATCGTTGAAGACGGGAAACGCAGCGTAGCGATGGTTTTGCCCTTGAAGTCGGCAATGCTTGCTGCCTTGGTTCCGGGCTTGGCCACGGCCCACATCGCGACGCCGCCGACGATCTTCGCGACGTTCACCAGCTTAGCACCTTCATTGTTCGCGTTGACCGACATGCCGGCCCCGGTTACCCCGAACTGTGCCTTGCCCGACAACACCACCGGCACCGCAAGCGCAATTCCGCCTGCGGAGGAAATCGTGCCTTCGAGGCCGTGCTTCTTGAAGAAGCCGCCGTGCTTGGCCGCATAGAGCGACACATACATACCGAGATGAATGGCCTCGCTTATGTGCAGGGGCTTGAGCGCTTGCGCCCATGCGGCTCCACCGAACTTGGTCATCCCCATGCCAACGGAGGCACCAGCAGCACCCGCTCCAAGCACGACGGACCGACGCGTGATAGCCAAAGCTGGCTTCGATACACCGTTTGATTTCTTGCTCATGACACCCTCCACGGAAAGTGAAAGGCTAGTCGGCGTGCGGCGTTCCTAAAAGTGCTTAATCTGTCAGCCTATGCTGCCAAAAAGGCAACACCTCAACGCCGCTACTTTCTCGCCTTTCGCAGATGGCGATTCCTCGAGAGCCCTTCGATTTCAGCAGCAAGCATTTTGAGAAATGCACGGGCCGCATGCGGCAGCGGGCGGTCGCGATGCACGCTGATGCTCGATCGCGCCAGCGTGAAATCTTCGTCGCTCACTGGAATTACCCGCAGAACACCCGCTTCAGTTTCACGGAGCACAGTCAGCGCGGGCATAAACGCGAGCATTTCGCCGGTTCCGGCTAGCGTCTTGGTAAACTCCAGCGAGTTGGTCGTCACTACCGACCGCGGATGCAGCCTTCTTTTATGCGCGGCGCGCTCAAAGACCTGACGCAGTCCAAAGCTGTGGTCGGGTAGCGCGAGCGGCTCCTCACATATCTCCGCAAGAGTTAGCTTCTTCCTGTTTGCAAAACGGTGCTTTGGCGAGACAAGACACGAGATTGGCTCGACGTATTCAGCAATGACTTCGATTTCCGCCCGCGGCGTAGCGTTGAAGGTAATCGCTACATCCGCGACATCGTCAAGCAAAGCCTCCACCATCCGGTCCGTCGACGAAGTAATGACGTGGAAAGTCACTCCCGGGAACTGACGATGAAACCGGGAAAGTACTGCGGGAAGAATACCTGATACGACACCCTCCATCGCCCATAAGTGCACTTCGCCGCGGCGAAGCCCGCGCAAGTCGCCGATTTCGCCCCGTGCACGGTCGAGATCCCGAAACATGCGCGTTGTCTGGCGCATGAGTATTTCGCCGGCGGCTGTGAGCTTGACGCCGACCTTCGAGCGCTCGAACATTTCGGCGTCGAGCTCCTTCTCAAGCTGCGCGATCTGCCGGCTCACCGCAGATGCAGCGACATGCAAGCGGTCCGCCGCCTTCCGGATCGAACCCAGCTTGGCGACCTCGTGAAAATAGCGAAGCGTCAGAAAACGCATGCTGAATCTTGATCCCTCCGCCGGTTACGATAACAGACTGGAAAGGATGAGCCAGCGGCTCCGCGGCGCCTAACGGTGCTGCCCTGCTTTGCACCATAGATCCTTCAATCTGACGAAAGCAAAGGTCTATGCGCTAAACTTCTTGGGCTTCTCCAAAATTTTCTTCCAACAACATTCTTGCAACGCCTAATTCACAAACTCCAAATCACGTCACCTTGGCGTGCGGAGAAGCTATCGCGAGCTTTACGAATATCGCACCGCGACTTCTTCGGCTATCAGCTCGGCAGTCGCAGCGGATAAAGTCCAACCCAAGTGACCATGTCCGGTATTGTAGAACACGCGGTCGCGCTTTCCTCGACCCACTCGCGGCAACATGCTTGGTGTCATGGGCCGCAATCCACTCCACGGCACTACCCTGTCGGTCTGTACATTGGGAAAATGCTCTCGTGTCCATTGGACCAGCGGATCAATCCGATCCGCTCGAATGTCGCGATTGAAGCCGTTAAATTCTGCAGTGCCAGCGACTCTGAACCGGTCTCCCAACCTGCTCGTAACGATCTTCCGATGATCGTCGAGCAAGCTCACCTTCGGCGCGGCATTGCTGCTTTCTTGGCTATCGAGGAAAACCGTAATCGAATACCCCTTTACAGGATAGATGTTCAGCCGATCGCCTAGCGTCCACGCCAAGCTTCTACTCTCGACGCCAGCACAGATCATTACCGCGTCAAATACCGAAACCTCGCTCTCGCAATGGCCCCCTGGCTGGGCCTCATCCCTGAAAGTTATTTCAACGCGATCCGGTCGAGCGGTCACTGACTCCACCGCAGTGTTGAACGAGACTTTCCCACCCATACGGACATTTGCTGCTGCGAGGCCTCGAGTGAACTTATGAATATCGCCGGTGGCATCGCCGGGCGTAAAAAAGCCGCCGTGAAACGACCCGGTAACGGCCGGTTCAATCAACTTCATTTCGCGCGGATTCACGGGATGGCGCTCCAGCCCCGCGCGTTTCAACAGTTCGTTTGAAGTCCTCGCAGCCTCGAATTCCGCCTTCGTGCGGTACAGATGAAGGATACCCCGCGTTTCCAGATCAAACTTTATCTGCTCGGCTTCGGCCCACTTAAATAGATGTTGGCGCGCCTCCAATGCGAGTCGCACCGTCTCCATCGTGTTCTTCTCGTAGTTTCTTACCTGCGCGATAAACTCCGCTATCCAGGAATACTTGTGCCAGCTGGGTTTTGGATTGAACAATAGCGGCGCATTTCGCCGAAACATCCATTGCAGGCCATGGAGAATCGTCGCGGGCCTGTTCCACACCTCGGCATTACTCGCCGAAAGTTGTCCGCCATTCGCGAACGACGTTTCCATCGCCGGATAGCGGTGGCGTTCGAATACGGTGACGTCGATGCCGCGTTTGAGAAGTGCGTATGCAGTGGTAATGCCGGTTATGCCAGCACCGATAATGGCAACGCTTGCCATGAAAAATCCCCCGAAAAGACGCTTGTTGAGTCTGTTGGTTCAAGCGCCCCATCTGTTCGGGTACCTGAGAGTTTCTCCCGATCGCTGCGATCGGGATCTCCTTCGGTGAACGTCCGGGCTTCGGACGTTTCTCTCCAGATTGCGTTTCGACCGTTCGGTTCTTGGGCCTGAGAGTTTCCGGGGCGGTTGCTCCTTCGGCGCCGGGACAAAATCCCGGACTCTCCCAAACAGTCGGAAGTAGTTATTTGTATCGCGCCTCCTCTGATTCGCCGACCGAAAAATTTAACCGATCAGTTTCCGAGATATGCGCGGCGAACCCGCGGATCTTTCAACAGCTCCCTTCCCGCACCTGCCAAGGCTATCTGGCCTGTTTCCAGCACATAGCCTCTGTCTGCGAGCGCGAGCGCGCCAGCGGCGTTCTGTTCAACAAGAAGTATGGTTGTTCCTGAATTTTTCAAGAGTTGGATTGTCTTGAAAATCTGCGCAACCATCTGCGGCGCCAAACCCATCGAAGGCTCGTCCAGCATCAGAAGCCGGGGACGCGACATCAGCGCACGGCCGACAACTAGCATTTGCTGCTGCCCACCGGAAAGCGATCCTGCCGCGGAGTCGCGGCGCTCGCGCAGAACCGGAAACATTTCGAACGCCTTTTCCAGACGCTCGGAAATTTCCGAGCGTCTGCGATAACCTCCGAGGCGCAGATTGTCCTCTACGGTCATCTCCGGAAACACTTGACGCCCCTCCGGAACCTGCACGATCCCACTCTTGACCCGCTTCGGCGAGGCCAAGCGCGTTACGTCGGCGCCGTCGAACTCGATGGACCCTCCGAACACGGGCTGAACCCCAGATATCGCGCGCAGGAGCGTCGATTTCCCTGCGCCGTTCCGGCCGACGACGCATACGAGTTCGCCTTCGGCCACGTGCATGCTGACACCGCGAAGCGCGACAAGGCCATCATAGGCACAACTCAGGGAACTAATTGACAGCAGCACGGCTATTCTCTTCCGGAGTTTCAACACCCAGATAAGCTTCGATAACCTCAGGATTGCTCGACACTTGCTTTGCGGTCCCGCATGCGAGCGCACGTCCGAAGTTCAACACAAAGACACGGTCCGAAACATCCATCACCAGACGCATGTCGTGTTCGACCAGCAGAACGGTGGTGCCTTGCTTGGCAATTCTTCGAATGACTTCCGCCATCTCGATGGTTTCCTGCGGGTTCAGACCGGCCGCAGGCTCGTCGAGCAAGAGCAGCTTCGGCTGAGCCGCGAGGGCACGCGCGATTTCCAGGCGCTTCTGCGCGCCATAGGGCAATGTGCCTGCCTGCTGGCGACTGAGATGCTCGAGGTTAAGAGTCTTCAGAAATTCCATGCTCGCGCGTACGGCAAATTCATTCTCTTCGTGAATCCTCGGCAAGCCCAGGAGTGCTGAGATAAAGCCGCTACTCTGCCGCAGGTGCATTCCGACCATGACGTTCTCAAGCACTGTCATAGACTGCAATGTTTGCAGGTTCTGAAACGTACGCTGAATTCCCCGCGCGGCGCGCTTCGCGGGTGACAAATCGCGCAGATTATCGCCGGCGAAATGAACTTCTCCCTGATCGGGAATGTAGACGCCGCCAACCACGTTGAAGAGACTTGTCTTCCCCGCCCCGTTGGGCCCGATAATGGAGAAAATTTCTCCTTCGTTTACGGCGAAGCTAATCTCGCTCAGCGCTTTCACGCCGCCAAAGGCGAGACTGACATTCGTTACATCAAGCAGCGCCATGCACACTGCCCTTTTCGCGCGCGGCCGGTTCCGTCCAGCGAACCCATAGCGAAGCCAGCGTCGGAACCACTCCACTGGGCATGAAGGCCATGATGCAGATCAGCAAAGCGCCCGTGAGAACGTGTCTGAACTCCTCGAAATGAGCGAACATCTGCGGGAGCAGCGTGAATATGATTGCGCCGACGATTGCGCCCACAACCGAGCCCAGCCCGCCGATTACCACCATGGCCACGAATTCTACGGAGCGGAGGAAATTTGCCTCGACCGGCGTGATGAAACGGTCCGCATGCGCGAAGATCGATCCGGCGATGCTCGCGAAAATCGCCGAGATAACGAATACTTTCACCTTGAACGCTGCGACTTCAATCCCGAGAGTCGCCGCAGCGATCTCCGAATCGTTGATCGCGCGCAGCGCTCTGCCGGCCCGAGTATTGATAAGACTGGTCGCAAGCTTAACCGCAATGAATAAGCCAACCGCCGCCAGCACATAGCCGCCCAGGGCGCTTGGGAGCGAATAGCCGGCGATCTGAAACGGCCCGACGGGCATGCCGTCCGGCCCGCCGGTAATTGCGAGTTCGCGGTTCAAGATGATCGAGACAATCGCCCCGAATCCGAGCGTTGCCATCGCAAGATAGTGCCCCCGTAAATGGAGTAGCGCGCGGCCGATCACGTAAGAGATGACCCCAACCAGCACGGCCCCGGCGAGCATGGCTAACGGCGCGGGGACGCTCAATCGGCTGCCGAGCACGGCAGTAGCGTAGCCGCCGAGCGCGAAGAATGCGGCGTGGCCCAAGCTGATCTGCCCTGCATATCCAAGGAGCAGATTCAGGCCCACGCATACGATCGCGTTGATAATCGTCTTTGTGGCAACGTCCAGAAAGTAGGCGTTAGGCATCAGCAGCGGCAAGACGATGAGGAATGCCGCAAACGCCGTCAGCGAGATGAACTCTCTCTTGAGCCTGAACATTGCGATCACACGCGGTCCACGGTTGGAGCGGAGAACAGGCCATTGGGCCTGACAAGAAGCATGGCGATGATCAGGATGAATGCGACCGCGTCCTGGTAGGCGGAAGAAACGTAGCCACCCGCGAGGGCCTCAGCAAAACCGAGGATGAGACCGCCGAGAATTGCGCCGAACGGATTGGCTAATCCGCCGAGAATCGCCGCGCAGAACCCTTTCATGCCGAGCGTGATGCCCACGTCGTACTGCGTCAGCGTGATGGGAGTCGTAAGCAGCCCCGCCAACGCGCCAAGCGCCGCCGACAACGCAAAACAGATCGCGAGTACAGCCGGCACATCGATTCCGACCAAATGGGCCGCCAGTCGATTGGAAGAAGTCGCCTGAATGCCCTTGCCCAGAATCGTCCGACGAAAGAACAGCGATATCGCCGCTGTCGTTACGACCAGCGAAACGAAAATCCAGATGCTTTGCGGCGATACTTTTGCTCCGAGCAGTACGAGCGCGTCATCCCCTGAAAAGCCTTTCATCGAGAAAAACTGCCGGCCTAGCAGTGCCTCGGCCGCACCGCGCAGAAACATCGATATACCGACGGTCACAATAATGATGCTGAGGGTCGACGGTCTCCGCATCCGCGAGATGATGGCCACCTGCGCAACCACACCGATAAGCGCGGCGGCAAGAATTGCGCCGAGGGCGGCGACCGGTAACGGTACTCCTGCGGCGAGCAGGAAGACCGTTACCATGCCGCCAATCATCACGAACTCGCCCTGAGCAAAGTTGATGACGTGGCTCGAGCGATAGATCAGCGCAAATCCGATTCCGACAAGACCGTATATCGATCCGCGTGTCAGGCCGGAAAAGAGGAACTGCAGAAGATCGGACATCGTGGATTGTACTCTTCACTCGTGATCGAACGGCTTTTTACTTCAGCAGTTTCCACTCGCCGCCAGAGATCTCCGTCAGTCTGAAGGCATCCGGCTTCAGGCCCATATGATCCGCAGCGGTGATGTCGAAGATTCCGTTCAAGCCGACGAAGTTTTTCGTTTTCTCGATTTCGTCACGCACCTTCTGCTTGTCGGTCGACCCCGCACGCTTCACGGCTTCGACGGTGATCTGCAGCGCGTCGTATGCAAAGCCACCGAAAGCGGCCGGCTTTTCGTTGTAGGCCGCCTGGTATTCCTTCGCGTAGCTTTGAACAACATTGCGCTGTGCATCGTCCGCTGAAAGCTCGTTGGCGACGAGGACTGCCGAAACCGTCACGCGAACGCCATCCGCCGCACCTGCCGCGCCATCGACGAACTGCTGGGAGCCGACGCCATGCGTGAAGTAGAACGGCGTCTTCATCGCCAGCTGTTTGTAGTTTCGCACGGTGATTACGGTCGGCGCGCCGAAGCCGCAGCTTAGAATCGCATCTACCTTTGCACTGTTGATGCGCGTCAGTTGCGGCGTCACATCGGTATCGGTGGGTGCATAGGTCTCATCGGCCGCCAGCGTGATCCCGAACTTGGATGCGAGGTTCTTTGCTTCCAGACGGCACGACTGGTCGAACCCGCCCGAGCCCGCGATCAGTCCGATATTCTTTGCGCCGCGCTTCTGCATATCGCTGTAGATGCGGGCGACAGCCATGCGATCTGAGCCGGCAGTCTTGAAGATCCACTTCTTCACGGGCTCCACGACAACGCTGGCGCCGGCCATCGAGAAGAACGGAATTCCAGCCTGCTCGACCATCGGCGCGACGGCCATGGTTTCACCGGTCGTGCTGCCTCCGATGATGAAATCGACTTTATCGTCTTCGATCAACCGGCGGACGAATGTCACAGCCTGCCGCGCATCGCCCTGGCTATCGTAGAGCACGAGCTGAAGCTTGCGGCCGAGTACTCCGCCGCTCGCGTTCATCTTGTCGATGTAGAGTCTTAGCGTTTTGGCCTGCGGATCGCCGAGAAATGACGCACCGCCGGTAACGGAGAGGAATGCGCCGACTTTGATCGGCTCTTGGGCGCTTGCTGGCTGAGCAAAGCACAATGCGGCCAGCGCAAGAACAACAGTGAGTAAATTCCGAAGCGACGACATGTGAGCCCCCCAACTGCTCTATCGAAAGCCGCGGTTTTCGCGGCCAAGGCCGTCAGCTTACAGCGCGAATGAAAAAAATAGCAAGCAATTTTCAATTCAGATGAAAATTAGCGCTTCTTTGGAGCTGCGCGCCGTTTTCGCTTCGACTTTGCCCCGGTGTGGGCAACGACCCAGACAAAACGGGCAATGTTCGGTCCCGGATTTTCAAAGCGGTGCGGCTGCGTGCTCGGGAAATGAAAACTGTCGCCGCATTCCAGCGAATGGACATCGTTGCCGATGAGCAGCTGCATTTCGCCTTCGATGATAAGCCCGAACTTCTCGCCTTCATGCGCGTAAGCGTCCGCCCCCGAGCTGCCGCCCGGCTCCAGCGTCACTTCATAAATCTCGATCTGGGTTGCCGAATTGGGGCTGAGCAGCTCCTGCACGACGCCCACGTCGGGCACGCGAAGCCGGCGCCGCTGATCCCTGCGCACGATGTGACGGGAAGCGGCATGGCCTTTCGACGAAGCAAAAAACCAGGAAACGGGGACTTCCAGCGCCTCGGCCAATAACCGCAGCGAGCGCAGCGAAGGCGTCGATACGCCCCGCTCGATCTGGCTGATCATCCCGATCGAAAGCGCGACCTTGTCGGCGAGCTCCTGAATGGAAAGTTGGCGGTCCTTGCGCAGTTCGCGCAGGCGCTCCCCGATCCAAACATCATTTCCCAGATCCGTATCTGCAGACGACTGCGCGCCTTTTGCGACCGATTCTGCCTTCACCGCGTCCTCACAGTATTGAGTGAACACATTTCATAATCAGTTGGAGATGCATTGACAAATTATCACTCATAGTGAAAATTGTGAATGCAATTTTCACTATGAGTTGGGTGCTTCGCTATGAACGGGCGTTTGGAGATCGGCGTGGACATCGGCGGCACCTTTACGGACGTCGTTGCGAGAGTACCCGGCAAGCAGATTCGCTTCTTTAAGTTGCCAACGACGCGCTCTGACCCCAGCCAGGCCGTAGTCGCAGCACTCAAGCACATGAAATCCGAGTGGAGTCTGCAGCCGAGCGACCTGACCAAGTTCGCCCACGGTACCACCATCGCGACAAACGCCGTCCTCGAGCGGAAAGGCGCCGCCCTTGGGATTATTACCACAAAGGGCTTTCGCGACATTCTGGAAATCGGCCGGCAATCGCGGCGGCAGATGTACGATGTCGTGTTGGAGCCGCAGCCGCCCGTATTCCTGGCGCCCCGCCGCCTGAGGCAGGAAGTCAGCGAGCGCGTTTCGCCTTCCGGCGAGGTGCTGACCAAACTCGATGAAGCTGGCCTGCGTGACGCCATCGACAAGCTGGTGCGCGATGGCGCGAAGTCAGTCGCAATCGTTTTCCTGTTTTCCTTTGCCAACCCTTCGCACGAACAGCAGGCAAAAGAACTCATTGCGGCATGGTATCCGGATCTGTCCGTCTCGATTTCCTCCGAGGTGGACCCGCATTTTCGCGAGTATGAGCGCACGGTAGCGACGGCATTCGACGCCTACGTAAAACCCACGGTCGCCAACTATCTCAAGCGGCTCGAAGATTCCCTGCAGGAAGAAGCGGTCGATGTGCCGTTGCAGGTGATGCAGTCGCGTGGCGGCCTAACCGCTTCGGAAGTTGCGCGTATGCGCCCGATCCGCCTCTTTCTGTCGGGACCCGCGGGCGGCGTGGTCGGCGGAAGAATCGCTGGCGCATCCGCCGATGTGGACAACATCATTACCATTGATATCGGCGGCACCTCCGCCGACATCGCGCTCATCAGCAAGCGAAAACCTCTCATTCGGCCGGAGGGCGTGATCGGCGATTACGCGGTGCGCGTCGCCATGGTCGACGTCAACACGATCGGCTCCGGAGGCGGAAGCATTGCACGCGTGGAAGGCGGCAGCCTGCGCGTGGGACCGCAGTCCGCAGGCTCCGAGCCGGGACCGGCTTGTTATGGGCGCGGTGGTTCGCAAGCGACGGTTTGCGACGCATCGATCGTTCTTGGCTACCTCGATCCGGACTACTTCGCCGGTGGCAGTTTCAAACTGAACCCCGCGCTTGCCCATTCGATCGTTCGGACGAACATAGCGGAGCCGCTCGGCATTTCCGTGGAAAAGGCCGCGCTCGGCATTCATCGCGTATTGAACGCGCAGATGGCCGAAGGAATTAGAGCGGTATCCGTCCGGCAGGGCATCGATCAGCGTGAATTCTCGTTGATGCCGCTGGGCGGCGCTGGCGGCCTGCATGCCACCGCCCTCGCCTCTGAACTCAACATGACGAAAGTCGTCATTCCGCGCATTCCAGGCGTGCTGGCCGCCGCCGGTCTGCTGGCGGCCCCGATCGAACATGAGGTTTCGGCGGCATTCTCCTCGCCGCTTGCACAGCTATCCATCGAAGCGCTGAAACAATCTCTCCAGAGTCTAGACGATTCAGCCTCAAGATTGATGCACGCCGAACGAGTCAATTCCAACGACGTTACCGTCAGCTACTTCGCCGACCTGTGCTTCATTGGCCAGTCCTACGCCCTTGAAGTGAGTTTCGATCCGAACACGCCCAACCTTGCCGATCGCCTGTACGAAGATTTCTTGGCCGCGCATGACCGCATTTACGGCCACGCCGTCCGTGTGCCGGCGAAGGTCGTCGCACTTCGAACGGTTCATCAGGCGGCTGGCAGCGACACGATTCCTGAAATGCGCCTGCCGCTTTCGGATCAACCGATTGAGATCGGCAAGCGCCCGATCTGGTTCAACGGCTTCGACCAGACGGTAGAGACCCGTGTGTTGAACCGGGCGGCGCTTCCCTCCGGATTCTCGTTTTCGGGCCCTGCCATCCTTCAGCAATCCGACACGACCACGCTGGTCGAGCCCGGCTGGGATGGCGTGATCGACAGTGCCAGCAACGTCATTCTGAGCCGGGGTTGAACATGCAGCGGAAGAATCACGGCCTTGATCCCATTACGGTCGAGGTAGTTCGCAACAAGCTCGACGGTATTGCGAACGAAATGCAGCAGACGCTGCTTCGCTCTTCCTTTTCGCCGATCGTGAAGGAAGGACTCGACGCCTCGGCAAGCCTCTTCACTGTCGACGGCGAAACGCTGGCGCAGGCTTGCGCGATTCCAGTCCATCTGGGGACGCTCATTCCGGTCGTCGCAAAAATTATCGAGATCTATCCTGTTGTGCAGATGAAGGCGGGCGATGCCTTTATCATGAACGAGCCTTATCTGGGCGGCACGCATCTTCCCGATATTGCCGTCGTCGCGCCGATCGTGACCAAGGATGGCCGGGTCGTCGCCCTCTCCGCGGCGATGTCGCATCATCAGGACATGGGGGGAATGTCGCCCGGATCTGTTCCAACCAACGCGGTTGAAATCTTTCAGGAAGGACTTCGAATTCCTCCTTTGCAGTTCCGCAAAGACGGTCAGTACAACGAGACGCTCGTCGCCCTTATTCGCCAGAATGTTCGCATTCCCGATACGGTAATGGGCGATTTGAATGCCCAGCTCGCGGCCTGCAACGTCGGCGCGCGGCGCGTTGGAGAGCTAGTAGATTCACTCGGCCACAACCTGGTCGGATCGATCTTTGCGAACCTCCTGCAAAGATCGGAGGAACTGACGCGCTCCGCACTTCGCTCCATTCCCGAGGGCACTTATTCCTACATCGACTACAACGACAACGACGGCATCGAACTCGACAAACGGATTAAATTCGAGGTGGCCGTCACCATCAAGGATGGAAATTTCCACGTCGATTTTACCGGCTCCTCTCCTCAGGTCCGCGGGCCCTTCAACGCGGTGCCCTCTGGCGCACTGGCAGCGGCGTGTTTTGCTATTCGCGCGGTCACGGATCCCAACATCCCGACGAACGCGGGCTGCTTTCGTCCGATCTCCCTGGAATTGCCGCGCGGATCGATCGTCAACCCGATCGAACCCGCAGCCGTGAACGCGCGTACCGCGACCATCAAGCGAATGGCCGGATGCATTTTGGGCGCGCTTCGCCCGGCGGTTCCCGAGCGCGTGCCCGCGGATTCCTCCGGTGAAATGCTCGCGGTGATGTTCGGCGGACTGCGCCCATCCGGCGCGCCTTTTGTCGTGGGTGAACTGATTGCCGGCGGCAGCGGGGCCGGCATCAACTCCGACGGCGTTGATGTGATCGAGACCGACGTCTCGAACTGCATGAACTTGCCGGCGGAGGCGATGGAAATGGAAGCGCCGATCAGGGTTCACCAGATTGCTTTGTGGTCGGGCTCCGGCGGCCCCGGCAAACAGCGCGGCGGACTCGGAATCGTCAAAGAATACGAAGTGCTGGACGGCGAAATTCGCTTCACGCATCGCGGCGAGCGGCACATGTGCGCCGCAGCCGGCAGCAACGGCGGCGGGCCTGGCGCGATGGCGGTTTCGCAGATCTTCAGGACAAACGGGCAGATCGAGGACATCCCCTCCAAAGCGATGGCCGTGCTTCAGAAAGGCGACCGCGTCGTCATTACGACGGCAGGTGGCGGCGGCAATGGCGATCCAAAGCTTAGGGACCGTCGTCTCGCAGACGCAGACTTGAAAGACGAGAAAGTCTTGCGCTCCGACGTACGTGCCTGACCGCCCAATTTGTGCATTTCCGGAAAGACCAGATGTCAAACAACACTAAAGAGAACACGGCTCTGCCCATCGTTATCATCGGAGGCGGAATTGGCGGCGTCGCAACGGCGCTCGCACTCTCCAATAAGGGCTACGCAGTACAAATTCTGGAACAGGCTCCTGAACTTCGCGAGATCGGCGCAGGAATCCAGATGCCTCCAAACGCCTTTAAGGCATTCAAGGCCCTTGGCGTGCTCGAAGATGTGCAGCGGCTGGCAGCATATCCGGAAAAGCTTGTTCTCGGTGACATGCTGACCGGCGAAGCCGTCTTCCAGTCGCCTATCGACGAAGGATTTGTAGAGCGCTTCGGATACCGGTACGCCTTGCTGCACCGGGGAGACATCCTCGAAACGCTGTTGCGGGCGTGCCGCGCCTCTCCCAACATCAAACTGACCACCAACAGCAAAGTGGAAAAATTCGAAGAGATCGACGATCGCGTGCTGGTCAGCACTGCCGACGGACTAACCTATGAAGGCCGCGCGATGATCGCAGCGGACGGTTTGTGGTCGGCGAGCCGCGCATCTCTGTTCGGTCATGCCCCGCCGGCAACCGACGGTTACATCCTTTGCAGAGGCGTGGTGCCGGTAAAGGAAATTCCACAGGAACTGTACTCCCAATCGGTCACGATGTGGGGCGGACCGGAGCTGGACTTTTTCCATTACCCGCTGCGGCGAGACGAGATCTTCAATATCGGCGCGAGTTACCGGGATCCGGGTATCAAATTCGAGGATGGCTATCCTCGCGGCAATCGCGACACCATGAACCAGCGATTCCGCGATGCGTGCCCGCATGTCAAAGCGCTGCTGGAGCATATCGACGTATCGAAGGCATGGATCCTTTACGATCGGCCGCCGCTGAAGGAGTGGTCGAAGGGGCGTGTCACGCTTCTCGGAGACGCCGCGCATCCGACATATATCTACATTTCCCAGGGTGCCTGCATGGCGCTCGAGGATGCCGTTGTACTTGCGGAAATGGTCGACAGCCACGACGCGATCCAGGATGCTTTTCAGGCCTATCAAAAGGCACGCTATCTGCGGACCGCGCGCATTCAGTTCACATCACGCCAGTTCGGCGAACTGTACCACGCTGTCGGCGTGCAGCGGGAGCTTCGCAATCATCTGCTCTCGGCCGCCGATCCGCGGGCACTGCACGACACGCTTGCATGGGTGTTCGGTGGCATCGGCCAAATCGACCCAACTGCATAACTGTAGGTACTTATACAAGACGATCTGGTGACGTTCCTGCAGAAAGCCCGTTTGGCGGAAGGCGATGAGTATATGGAGACGTTTGGGAAGCGCGCTTGTTAGCAGCGCCGACCTGCCTATATCGATGAATTCTACTAGAGTTCCTTTGCGTCGAGATGCCGGGCCTAGAACACCGCCATGTAGCCAACCTGGAACGAAGAGAAAAATTCCCTGCGGTACATCAATTCGGTAACTCCAGCGCGTGAAAAGCCGCTAGCGAGATGTCCGACGCGACCGGAATTCGAAGCTGCCATTGCCGAGTCCTGTCCCGATCGTCAGCACGCCCCACACCTTGCTCCTGACCGAGGGCAGCTCGCTCAAGCCTTGAAGAATCGCGTCATTGTGCATGACGACAACGGTGTCTTGTGTCGCAAGAACGGTGATGTGATCGCGCAGGTACTGGGGTAAATTGAAATTCTCGGACTCCCAGTGACCCGGCAGGTTCTGGGCGCCGCGATCCACGGTGCCATCGGCTCGAATTCGTCCCGGACATGCCACGCCGATATAGGGGACTGCTTTCAGTCCCTTTCGCTTGGCCCAGCGAACCGCTTTTTTCAGATTCTTCGTAATGAAGTCGAGGATCTCCTGTCGGCTGGCATCGTCCTCGGCGTGCGCCCAGTGCTTGCGGAATACAACCTTCGCTGTGCCAATTTCCATCTTTTTGTCGAGCTTGAATCGGACCGCACCAATTCGCACATTGCTTCCCCCGATATCGACCGCGAAGGCGACATCGAAGCCCGCGAAAAGCCAGCCGGGGATGAGTTGCAAAGCGCCAATCAGCGCAGCGTCATCCGGATCGGCCGAAACCGGACGGAGGACGATCTTATGCTTTCCTTTCGACAGGAGCGCTTGTGCTCTTCCAATTACAAGCCGGCCGACCTGTGATCCCGAGAGGCCGCCACCAACGACAATTTCTTTTACCCGCTTCCACTCACCGGCATTTCGCGCGTATTTCCCGATTACTTCAACGAGCCGCTCTGCAAAATCATGAATTGCCGACTGGATTACGCCCGCCGCCTCAGGCGTGCCCTTCTTCAGAAATTTCTCCATTTCGGATCTGGAAAGGTCCCCTTCGGAAAGACCGGCAAACGGATCATCCCCGTTTTTCGAGAGAACCTGCCGCCAGTTCTGAACAAGCTTTGTCAGAGCTTTCTTATTGGCGCGATCACCGACAAACTTGTTCTTTTCCGTCAGTTCTAGATTGTAGCTCGTCACCTCGACGCGTGGCAGAATTCGCGCGCCATGAAGCGCAAAAGGCACGCGCTCACTGAGCAGTTGCTCTTTCTTACGCGGGAGTACGCTGGATTTCCGGGCCATAATTATTCGGAAATCGGCCAGCGGCCGCTTTTCAGATTGCGCTCGAGCAACTGCTCTGCGCCAAGCAGGCCGGGAAAGGCGTATGTCACGACATGGATCGGCACTCGGGAAAGAATCAATCCATTCGTCGGATGCGTCTCGAACCAGCGCATAAAACTGGCAGAAGAATAGAAGCGAGAAAGAGACGAACCGACGCCACCAGCGATAAAAACTCCTCCGCGAGCATCAAACAGGAGACTCAGATCAGCGACGATCCTCCCGAAGAAGCGTAAGAAACGATCGATCGCCTCTTTCGCGTCCGAGATGCCGGACTCCGCGTCTTTTACGATCGATTCCGGAGTCTGATCGCGACCGCTGATGGCTTGGTAAATTGCCTGCAGTCCTTTGCCCGAGATCACGTCTTCCACGATTGGCCGGTCGAGAGCTTTGCCAGAAATTCGTTCAAGCAAATATGCCTCTTCTCTATCGAAACTACCGAGGCGGAGATGCCCAGCCTCGGTCGATACGACTTTTCCATCGGCATAAAGTACGGCCAATCCGAAACCTGTGCCGGGACCGCACACCACGAGCGGCGAATGCTTTTGCCGCTCGCCTTGGCGAACGGTATGCACCCCATCCGACGGAAGCGCGTCAATGGCGTGCGCCAATGCGACGAAATCGTTGACTACCAGAAGCTTGCGCAGTTGCAGTTGCTGCTCAAGCTTGGATATCGAGAAATTGAAGTCGCGGTTAGTAAGCTGAACTTCGTCGTCCTCAACGCGTCCAGCCACCGCAACGGCACCATACTCGCAATGTGTGAGCCGGTTACGCACCTCAAGCAGAAGTTCGAGCGGATCGACGATATCCTGATCCGCAACGGCGACCTCGACGTCGGTGAACTCGCCGGCACCGAGCGCCGCAGCGACCCGTGTTGTCGTGCCTCCAATATCGGCCACTAGAAATGGGGAAAAAGCGGGCAATATCATTCCTCGCGTGGAACTCGCCCCCGACAGATTTGTTGCATTATACTGGTTTGCGCAATGAGAGCGAGCCAATATGACAACTTCAATCTCGACAAATAGTTCAGTGGCCGCGCAGTCCAGCGTTAAGCCGTACGATCGCGAGAATCTAGCAGCCGCTTTCCCATTCAATACTCATGCCATCTTGCTTGATATCGACGGAACGATACTCGACCTTGCTGCGACACCGACCGGCGTGCAGATGCCTTCCAACCTTCAGTCGGTTTTGACAACACTGTGGAAGTGCACTGGAGGAGCACTCGCACTCGTAAGCGGCCGGCCACTCGACGACATCGATAGCATTTTTGCACCCTTGGAATTGCCCGCTATCGGGGGTCACGGCGCCGAACTCAGGCCCGAGGCGTCCACCGGGAACATCCTGCGTCCCGCGCCGCTTCTGGAAGAGCGCGTCCGGCGTCACCTCATGGAGTTGATGTCAAAGGGAATGATAGCGGAAGACAAGGGACATTCGATGGCGCTGCATTATCGCGGAGCGCCGGAGCGGGGCGACGAACTGCTGGCGGGGGTCCAGCGATTGATTGCTGGCAAGCTCGGCAGCACTTACGAGGCGCTGCCCGGCAAATTCGTGATCGAAATTAAACCCACCGGCTTCAACAAGGGAACGGCAGTTCTGGAACTCATGGACATGCCGCCATTCAAGGGCCGCGTACCAATCTTCATCGGTGACGATGTCACCGATGAATCGGTATTCGCAATCCTTCCCAACCTCAAAGGCATCGGCTTTTCGGTCGGAAGGCTGTTTCCAGGAGTTACAGGTGTATTCAGGTATCCCGAAGAAGTCCGTGACTGGCTGTCGCGGATCGCAGCGCAGGCGAGTGATAAGTAATGAGAGATATAGACCTCAATCTCGCGATCATCGGGAACTGCCGTACGGCTGCGCTGATTGACACCGAAGCCCGGCTGCTCTGGTGGTGTTTCCCCTGTTTCGACGGAGACCCGGTATTCTGCCGGCTGCTGACAGACGGAGAGGAGAAGGGCTTCGCGGATGTGCGACTCAATCAGCTCGCAACGTCCCGTGCAGAATACCTTCGCAACTCTCCTGTGCTTCGCACCACAATGACCGACACAAGTGGAGCCGAGATTCGTATTACCGATTTCGCCCCTCGCTATAAAAACTACGACCGCGTCTCGCGGCCATTGCAGATCGTCCGCATTATTGAACCGGTGTCAGGATTTCCGCAGATTTCCATCAGGATCAGGCCCTGCAATGACTACGGCAAGCCAATTACCAAACAGATCAGCGGCAGCAATCACATTACGTACTGGGGAGACCGGAACGTCGTCCGCGTAACGACGGACGCCCCGCTATCTTTTATCGAAAACGAGCGTCCCTTTGTACTGAACAAGCCTTTGCATCTGATATTCGGCGCGGACGAACCGGTCTCTGGCGAGCTGGCGCCCACGTGTGCCGACTTTCTGTCACGCACGCTGCACTACTGGTTAGGCTGGGTTAGAGGTCTGTCGATCTCTTACGATTGGCAGGAGAGCATCATCCGCTCCGCGATCACACTGAAGCTTAGCAACTTCGAGGAGACCGGCGGTATCGTGGCGGCGCATACGACTTCGCTGCCTGAAGCGCACGGCTCCGGCCGCAACTGGGACTACCGCTTCTGCTGGCTTCGTGACGCTTACTTTGTCGTCAAAGCGTTGAGCCGCATTGGCGCCACCCGGACGATGGAAGACTTCATTTCATTTATTCTTAGTATCGCGTCCTTCGAGAACGACAACCCGCTTCGGCCGGTCTACGGGATCGTACCGGGGGAAGACCTCGCAGAATGGACCGCGGAGAATCTCGCCGGCTATCGCGGTAACAAACCGGTACGCATCGGCAACGCTGCTGCCGACCAGCCGCAGCACGACGTGTATGGCAGTATCATACTCGCCGCGGTACCGATGTTTCTGGATCGCCGCCTCCCCAATCCAGGCGACGTACAGCTGTTCCGTTTTCTAGAACCGATCGGAGAAAAGGCGGCGCGTTTCGCGCTGGAGCCGGACGCCGGAATTTGGGAGTTCCGCGGAAGGCGCAACGTCCATACCTATTCGGCCGCGATGTGCTGGGCCGGATGCAACCGGCTGGCCATGATTGCCCGCCGTCTTGGACTCGCTGATCGCGCCGCATATTGGGAGGCGCAAGCATCGCGAATCCACGACCCGCTTATCGCCGGGGCATGGAATGAATCTCGCCAGGCTTTCACCGCATCGTTCGGTAGCGACGATCTGGACGCGAGTTGCCTATTGCTGGCCGAACTTGGATTGGTAGAGCCGGACGACCCTCGCTTCATCAAGACCATCGAAGCAATTGAGCGGGAGCTGATGCATCATCATCACGTCATGCGTTACACGGCGGCCGATGATTTCGGCCATCCGGAAACGGCGTTTTTGGTGTGCCGCTTCTGGCTGATCGACGCATTGTGGTCGATCGGACGAAAGGAACGTGCGCGCGAATTGTTTGAAGACGCGATCGAGCACCGGAACCAATTCGGGCTGCTTTCAGAGGACATCGATCCCAATACGGGGCAGCTTTGGGGGAATTTTCCGCAAACTTATTCGATGGCAGGCCTTATTCTTTCGGCAATGCGCCTGTCTCGTACGTGGGAGGATAGATATTGGCGCGGGTGATCGCAGTCTCGAACCGGGTATCGGTTCCCACCAAGGGTAGCGCAACGCGCGCAGGCGGGCTTGAGGTCGCGCTAGCCGCTGTGTTCGCCAACAACCCTGGAGTCTGGTTTGGCTGGAGTGGAAAGACTGTTGGCGAAGGCGAAACCAAGACGCAAATCGTTGAAGTCGACGGTCAACAATACACGACGATCGACCTCACGCGCACCGACCATAACGAATACTACAATGGCTTCGCCAACCGTGTGCTATGGCCGATACTGCACTACCGTCTCGACCTCGCTGATTATTCGCTGCGGGATCTTTCGGGATACTTGCGAGTCAACAGCCGGTTCGCGCAGGAACTGAGTAAAATCATTCAACGCGACGACATCCTGTGGGTTCATGACTATCATTTAATTCCGCTAGCGAAGACCTTGCGCGAACTTGGCTTCCGGAACCGCATCGGTTTTTTTCTCCACACACCGTTGCCGCCCCCGGAGGTGCTTACCGCCCTACCCAATCACGAAAGCCTTTTTCCGTCGCTATGCGCGTACGACCTGGTCGGATTTCAGACTGAAATCGAGACCGCCAACTTCGCCCGCTATCTGATCAGCGAGTGCCGCTATCCAAGCCGCGACTTAAAAACATTCTATGTGCATGGCCGTAGCTGCACGATCGGAGTCTATCCCGTCGGTGTATCGACAGACGAGATAGGCGCGTGGGCTGCCCAGAGTTTCAATGCCCCGCTCGTGACGCGTGTACGTCATAGTCTAGAGAACCGCGCACTTGTCATTGGAGTCGACCGGCTCGACTACAGCAAGGGCTTGCTCGCCAAAATAGAAGGCTTCAAGCATTTTCTCGAGGACAACCGGGAATGGCTCAACAAGGTTGCGTTCCTTCAGATTACGCCGAGAAGCCGGTCCGAAGTGCGCGAATATATCTCGCTCAATCACGAGGTCGATTCGGCAGTCGGCCACATCAATGGCACCTTCGGCCAGGCCGACTGGACTCCGATTCGATACGTTAACCGCTCCTATGCCCGAAACGTGCTTGCTGGGCTCTACCGCAGTGCCAGAGCCGCGCTGGTGACGCCGCTCCGCGACGGCATGAACCTCGTAGCTAAAGAATTCGTCGCTTCGCAAGCCGAAGAGGATCCGGGCGTCCTTATTCTTTCCCGCTTCGCAGGTGCGGCACGCGAATGCGAGGGGGCGCTCATCATCAATCCCTACGACGTCCGTTCGATTTCAAGTGCGATCAAGCTGGCTCTCGAAATGCCATTGGAGGAGCGTCAAAGCCGGCATCGAGCGACAGTGGAGCGCCTTGCGAAGAACGATATCAAGGACTGGGGTAGACGCTTCATCGACGATCTGATCGCTGAAAAAAGTGACTACTTGCTGCCTGCTTCCACGCCGAGCCTTGTCGAAGCGGCCGTCAAAGGCGCAACGTAGTGAACCGCAATGCCTTATTTCGACCCTGCGCCCGGCACGATGAGGTCCGCAATAACGGGCAAATGGTCCGAGACTTCGCGGCCATGCACGTCCACAAAACTTTGAATCAGCGAGCGCGCGGGCCGGCAATAAATTCGGTCGAGACGAAATAATGGCCGCCATGCCGGAAAAGTGCGGTGACGCGTTCTCCCCGGCAATACGCGTTTAAGTGCATTGCGAACCGAGCCGGCCCAAATCCAATCATTGAAATCGCCGACCAGCACGGTCAACTCCGGCCCGTCACCGATCATCTCGAGCAGAAGCCGCAGTTGCGCATTTCGCTCGCGAAGGCTCAACCCCAGATGGGTCGCAACAACTTTCATCTCGCCGAACGGACTCGCAACCGTCGCGCAGATTGCGCGTCGCGGCTCGCGCTCCTGAAAAGAAATATCCCGAACTTCGGAGTGGAGAAAAGCCCAGCGCGAGAGGAGGATCTGGCCATAGTCTCCGTCCGCCGTGGCGATCGATCGAGCGTCAACTCCAAAGCCCCCAAATTCGTCTCTGAGATAATAGAAAAAATCGACCGCAGCCCGTCTGGAGTCGATTTCCTGCAGCGCGACGATGTCCGGCTGATGCGCACGGACTAACTCCATGACGCGCGCAATATCGAAGTGTCGATTTCGGCCCAGAGCGCCATGCACGTTCCAGGTCATTACGCGAATGCAAGGCCAGCTAGAATGCCGCATTACTTCTTGATGCCGCCGGCAAAATATTGTGCGCCGACGATCAGCGCGATCCAGCCTGCGATCCCGGCGGCAAGCAATGCGACGTTCTGTAGTGAAGGAGTCGTTATCACATCCATCGCCTGCTTTCCGAGAAAGGATAGCAAAACGACGCCAGGAAGAACGCCAAGGAATGTTCCAACCGCGTAATCCAGCGGCTTTATTCGCGCAGCTCCCGCGGCGAAGTTCACCACTGCGAAAGGTGCTACGGGCACTAGCCTGATGGTCGCAACAGAAACGATGCCATGCCGGACAATTTTCTCTCGTACCTTGTCAAGCCGCGCACCCAGAAGCTTCTTCGCGGTTTTCCTGCCAAGGATTTGCCCGAGGCCATACGTCGTCAAAGAACCGAGCATTATTCCAACGAGCGAGTAGATAAATCCTAGCCAAGGGCCGAACGCTGCTGCCACAGCGATGATGAGCGCGTTGATCGGGAAAATGATCGAGGATGCAACGATGAATGCACCGACGACAGCGAAAGGCGCCCAACTGCTGTTCGCGGCGGACTTTATATACGAGGTCACCGCATCTGAGCTTATATAGTCACCGAACGAAACTGCCAGCCAGATTAGCAATCCGAGGATCAAAACGGCGCCGCCGATCAGGCCCCAAAGTCGGTACTCTTTCTTCGGCTTCTCCAAATCCATAAACTCCTTCAAGGCTTGCTCGGCTATCGGACGCTCGGGATCCGCCAGAGCCGCGAGGTATCGCGCTTCCTCTGACGCATCGTCCGCTGTGTCGTCTAGTTTCTGCAAACAGCCATCGGCTCCCTGGAAGTGCTCGATTGCTTTGATGAGCGACCCCTCGCGCTCCAGTGCCGCTGCAAACTCCTCGGTATTGCAGCGACAGTGCTCCGCAATCAATGTGTTTCGCGCAAGAGCAATTTGTTGGGCGAATTCCGGACCGTCGGCCTCGACGGACAGATCGCACTCGGTGTCAGTGCCCATTGACCGGTTGTTCAAGTTCGCCGAGCCTATTCTCAAGAACTTGTCGTCGATGATTGTAACCTTCGAGTGGATCATCGGATAGACGCATTTGCCTTCTTCATCTACCGACAAACACAGCATTCTGATGCGATCCAGTACGCCGGACTCCTCGAAGGTTTTGGCGAACTGAATCCTTCCATACAGCATGGTGTTCTGCTCAATCCATGACTCCGGTTTGTGCGGCGTTACGAATACAGCCTCGAGTTTTGGATTGCGGTTTAGCGCCTCGCAGATTTTGCGGGCGATGGGCTGGCTTGTGAGAAATTGGTTCTCGATATAGATGGACTTTTCTGCGGCATCGATGGAGTCAATGAATAGCCGCTCGATCTCCCGCACACTCTTTTGGGCTCCGTAATTCGGTCTGGTGCGAGATATTCCGACCTTCACGCTGCGAAACAGAGGTTTCACGGAAGCAGGCCACGGGTCGGATGCCGTTTTCACGACCGCTTCGCACTCCTCGGCCGTGACCAGTTTCCAGCGGTCACAGAATATCTCCCGCAACGCCAATGCTGCGGGACCATCGACGACAGCCTGAACATCGTGAAACGGAGGATAAGGTTCGCCGGAAGGATCGACCCGATGCTTGTCATCGAGCCTGTGCTGCTTCGTATCCCACCGGCGAATGGTTAGGTCGAGGCCGCCGGAAAACGCGAGCGAATCGTCGATCGTGATGATCTTCTGATGCTGAGAGCCGCCGAGCGGCACCGCGCTGTCCAGGCTAAAGTGAATCCGTTCCGGCGTGTTCCAGTCGAGCCTGAACTGCGGTAGCCATTCGCGTTCGCCGGCATATAGCACCGCGAAATCCCAAAGCAGCAAATAAATGTGGAGGTCGGGTTTTCTCTCCACCAGCGCGGTAAGGAAGGGCGCCAGTTCATTCGGTAAGCCGTCGTCCGCTTTACCCGTTTCTCCAACCAGCGGGGTTTTGCTGTGGATATCCCAGCCCATGATTTGGATGGAGCGCTCGGCCTTGAGCATGGCCTCGCGCGCAGCGCCGAAATACTCACCGCCATCGACCAGCATCGCGAAACGGTCGGCACGCTCGATCCGCCAGACGTTTTTGCCGGGCTTATATATCGACTTGGACTGCTGAGAATTCAGCACATCTTTCTGAAGCGGTTTCGTCAAAGCTACGTTCCGCGAGATGATGCGAACGACTTAAAACCCTTCAGGGGCTAGTTTGTTCCTTTCGGAATAATCAGGGAAGCTGGCGAACCGGCCAATTATGCATCGAACAGTAATCCCGCCGAATAATCGTTAGAACTAAGACAATTCCTCCGAAACTGACATAGTCTTTTGCGAACGCGTTCGCAGTGATCGGGGGCGCCGCTTCGAACGCCAATCGTGCCTCTGGCGCTGCCAGCCGAAGAGGAACAGCCGGAGCGAGCGCGCTATTCGCTGAGGCTTAAATACGCAGTTGATTTGGATTCGGGGCCGCCGCCCAAGAATGGCACCGCACTTGCCACGTGAAGCTATGCGCTTGCATAGGCAATATCGCCAAATGCGGGAGCCCCCACGAAAGGAAGCACTAAGAGCTTGCCGCAAACAATATCGATGCGCCCCCGGCCGGAAAAGGAATAGCGCGACCGCGATCACTATTCCGAGAATGAGCGAGCAAGGGCTTCTTTTTCAGCGGTCATGCCGGCGGCCGCTTAGAAAGCTAATACCACTTTTCTAGGTGCATTCGGACAGCCGTATACCTGGATCTGCGCCATGGCCTCCGCCCAAAGGCCGTAAGCCCCGCAGTAGGAGGCAAGCGCGCACGGTCGAGTGCCGTTAGAATGGGAAGCCAACTTGGGAAGATGCGGAGCGCGAACCGTGCAGTAAATTCCCGTAAGGCTGGAGCGGCCACGCACCAGCTCAAGCTGCTGCATAAGTCTGGCGCTGGCGCCGCCGTTGATAGTTCGCAGGACTTGGCCCCGCGGCTCAGACCTCAGTCGACGCGCGTTCACGCGACCCGCGAACGTAGCGTTCTGGCCACGGCGCCCTTATCGGCTAGCCGCTATGCCAGCCCTAGTTTCCTATGCTGCTCGTATAGCGGAGATATCTTTGCTGCATCGGCTGGGATTGCCGAGGCATCCGGCTGTCCAGTACCCTTTTGAAGCGGAGTTACGTTCATTGCGTAATCTGCGGTACTTTTTTCGAGCACTTTAACAAAAGAATCAAACGGCATTGGTTTGGAGAAAAGAAAACCCTGAGCGGTGTTAAAACCCATTTGTATAATGGTTTTCAGGTCTTCGGCCGTTTCTACTCCCTCCGCACAAACAGAGACATCCAAGCGGCGAGCCAGATCGGCCACGGTTTGACAGATCCCTCGCTTAAGCCGATCCGTTGAACAGTTTGAAACGAATTTCCTATCCAACTTTATTTCGTCACAAGGTAACTCTTGCAGACGAGCAAGTGATGCATGAGCGACCCCAAAATCATCGATTGATATCGCTACGTTTAAGATTTTTAATTGTGTAGCAACCTCTCGAATTAAACTACTGTCTTTAACTACCTCATCTTCTGTAACTTCAACTATCAAGCTAGGATGCTCAGAAGTGGGCAAGCCCATGCGGATATTGGAGACAAATCCAGGCTCCGTTACAATTGAAACAGGCATATTGACTGAGATCTTGGCGCTAATGTTGCGATCGAGCAATAATTTAAGATGGTTCATCGCAGTTGAAAGCACAAAGATTGAAATTGGCTCCATCAAAGGATCGCTGGGCGGCGGTAAAAAATCAGCCGGCGATAAAATGCCATGCTTAGGATGCCGAAGACGGACCAGAGCCTCGGCACCGCATATTGTTAGAGAAGCAAGATCGATCTTTGGCTGGTACCATAATTCGAGCCAATGGCTTTTAATTGCTTCCAGCAAATCAAGATCAATTTTTTCGGTTGAGTAACTCGGCGTCAGTTGCTTACTTTCTGCCAGCGCAACCAGTCTTTCTCTAAATTGGCTTGCTTGAAATGGCTTGCGTAGGGGCGGAATCATGGACAACCCATGAGACATACCTACTTCGTGGACGTCTCGAAGTATGGTGTCGGAGTGTCCGCTTATTATTAGAACGCGACCACTGTAGGAGACCTGTTTTAACTTGCGGATCACCTCAATCGCATCAGCCTTACCAAGTGCAATGTCCAGCACAGCTACTGTAGGCTGCTGTGCTTTTACGGCATTGAGAAACAATAACGGCTTCTCGAACGACTGCGCCAACATGCCTGCCGAAGTCGCGAAGTGACAGATGAGTGCAGAGACCTCCGGATCATCGTCGAGCACATAAACCAGATTCTGGCGAAATGCTTGGCTCATAGCAAAATCCTGCACTGCTGCTGATTGAGCGAATAGCGAGACTAGGCGTTGGCATCGTTTTCCGACGTGATTTCAGACGAGTTTAGGTCGATCAGTTTCGCCTAGGATGAGATACAAAGGGCATTAATATCGCGTGAACAGCCGGATCTTCGAGGTGGACCCCATCGGTAGGTCGACCTGTACAACTGCGGGGGTCTGGGCTCGGCGGGATCGCATCGTGACCGGTTCTTTCTGGTTGGCGCCACGCGAAACTCTACGAAAGTCCTTGATTCCGTAGCGTCGCCGATGGCTCAGGTCGCTACAACGAACTATCTTTCTATTTCACGCGGATAGAAAGTATCTCTCAGCCGGCACCAAGATGACGCCCTTGCTACAGGGAAGATTTACACGTCGTTGACTCTCTGAAAAAATCTAAGGCTAAGAGCGCGTGGAGTTTTCCTTGATTTCCAGCTTCGGTTCAATCTTTCCGATAGTAACCCCAAGTCTCTACTGGGCGATCACAATCGTCTGGACAGTTGTACTAGTACTTTTGGTCTGGAGATTTGGTCACGCGTTTCGAACAAGAGGGCTTCTAACCCTTCTTATCCTTATCCTTGCGATTGATGCTGCACGAACAGTAATAGAGAGCGTATACTTCGGCGCGCTGTTCGGCTCTCTTTATGGTTTCTTCGAACCGAGCGTTCAAGAATATCTTCAATCGCCAACGCTATTAGCAATTCCCAAACTCGTCACACTAGTATCGGGCTTACTTGTTCTCATCCTGATCGTAGGACGTTGGCTTCCGTCGGCACAACAGCGGGAGGACATTTCCAGGAGTGCGGAAGCCAAACTTATTCTGGAAATTGAAAAACAACGCGAACGACTGCTTATCGCCCAATCCGTCGCCAAAGTGGGTAGTTGGGAAACAGACCTGAATACACTTGAGGTGGAGTGGTCTCCAGAAACATTTCGTATTTTTGAGAAGGACCCTGCCACCTTCGCTCCAACCCATGAAAGGTTTCTGGAGCTTGTCGATCCAAATGATCGTGAGGCAGTCGACGCGGCCTTTCGCAAGTCTTTCGATAGTGCCGAGCTTTGCCTCATTGAGCATCAAATTGAGATGCCTGACGGTCGCAAGAAGACTGTGGTCGAACGATGGAAAACGATAGTTGATGAGTCCGGTAGACCAAGAGCGATCGGCACGTGCCAAGACATCACGGATATCAGATCAGCTGAGACAAGAGCGCTGGAGGCACTCGAACTCTTAAAAGTCGCAGGGCGTGCCGCACGACTGGGCGGATGGTCTTTTGATACCGCATCTAACCGGCTGTTTTGGTCGGAAGAAACGCGAAAGATCCACGAGGTGCCAGATGCTTTTACCCCCACGGTGGACGCAGGAATCAACTTCTACGCCCCGGAATTTCGACAACAAATAGAAAAAGCCTTCTTCACCTGCTTGGAACGTGGAGAGCCGTTTGAAGAGACTCTTCAGATAATAACAGCAAAGGGAAAGCGCGTATGGGTAAAGAGCATTGGTTTCCCAAGATTGGACCATGCTGGTCGCATTATCGGTGTGCACGGCGCTTTTCAGGATATTTCAGACCTCATATCGCGTGAAGAGAGCCTGCTACTCCTCGAGACTGCAGTTTCGCGTCTTAACGACATCGTTATTGTAACAGATGCCGACGTTGATGAACCGGGGCCGCGCATCGTACTGGTGAACGACGCATTCGAGAAAATTACCGGGTACTCAAAGGACGAGACGATTGGGAGATCGCCCCGGTTCCTGCAAGGGCCTAAGACAGATCGAGAGGTCCTCGATAGGATTCGCAACTCGCTAAAAAGCAGCGCCGGTTTTCGTGGTGAGCTTTTGAATTACACAAAAAGCGGTCAAGAAATTCTTCTTGAACTCGAAATACTTCCGATTGCAAACGCGCGGGGCATAACAAGCAATTTTGTAGCAATTGAACGAGATATTACTGAGCGCAAAAGGTTGGCGCTTGAGAGAGAGGATGTCGGCGGCAGATTGGATACGTTGATCCGGGAAGCAAAAGTCGGAATCCTTGTTCATCGAAATTTTGAGCCCCTGGTCGCGAACAAGGAACTGGCTCGAATGCTGGGCTATTCGTCAGAGAGTGAAATCATACAGCTTGGCGACGCCAAGTTGCTTTTTGCTGATGACGAACGAGAGCGAATTTCCGATTACAACGCGGCAAGACTTCGTGGCGAGGCTGTTCCATCGACCTACGAAATCGTGGGAAAAACGCGAGATGGTTCTCTAATACAACTTGAGAACCGCGCCTTTACCGTTCGATGGGGCGAAGGTACCGCAGTGTGCGCGATGCTATCAGACGTAAGCGCCCAAAAGAAGTTGGAGGCGCAACTCCGTCAGGCCCAGCGACTGGAAGCGGTTGGTCAGCTTACCGGCGGCATCGCCCATGACTTCAACAATCTTCTGCTGGTCATCTTGGGCAATGCGGAGCTGCTGGAAGAACGGCTCGCAGACGACAATGAGCTGCACAACTTTGCTATATCCGTCCAAAAGGCCGCACTCCGTGGTGCTGATCTTACCGGCCGCTTACTTTCATTTGCACGACGCCAGCCGCTAGACCCGAAAGCCATCGACCTTAGCCAGACACTTAAAGAGATGAAGGAATTGTTGGTTAGGGCAATTGGCGAGCACGTAGATGTCAGAACGCTTTCCAGTCCGGGGCTCTGGTTGGCAGAAGTCGATCCCTCTCAGCTTGAGAATGCCATTCTTAATCTCGCGATTAATGCTCGTGATGCGATGCCGGGTGGCGGCGTACTTACAATTGAGTCTAGCAACGTAGAGTTGGATTCAGATTATACGAAAGACAAACTGGAGTTGTTACCCGGTCGCTACGTGCTGGTGGCGGTCTCGGATACAGGCGTCGGAATGACCTCGGAGACAATTGCCCAAGCTTTCGAGCCGTTCTTCACTACGAAGGAGGTCGGCAAGGGTAGTGGGCTAGGCTTGAGTATGGTTTATGGTTTTGCCAAGCAGTCGCGGGGTCACGTCGCGATTTATTCTGAGTTGGGTAAAGGCACGACAGTAAAGTTGTACTTGCCGAAATCGAGCCGCACAGCTGCACTTGAGCAACACGTCGTACCCTACGAGAGTGTCCCCAAGGGCTCCGAAAAAATTCTGGTGGTTGAGGACGATGATGAAGTCCGGAGCCACGTCGAAGGACAATTGAAGAGTCTTGGTTATGAAGTTGTTTCCGTCGCAAATGGAATTGAAGCGACCGAGGTTCTTAAAAATACTGCGGACTTCGATTTGTTGTTCACCGATGTAGTCATGCCTAAGGGCGTCAACGGGCCGGCACTCGCGGAAATTGCACGCAGGCTATATCCAGATTTGCCTGTGCTGTTCACCTCTGGATACACGGAGAATGCAATTATCCATCATGGCCAGTTGGATAAAGGGACACTACTTCTGGCTAAGCCCTATCGAAGAGTTGATTTGGCCGAGAAAGTTCGCGCGGCGATGGACCGGAGAAATGGTTAGCTTCGCAAGTCCGGCATGGCTTAGTATAAACCAATCATATTTGACTGCCGAGTGGCGCCCGTTTTCTTGACGTCTACACGAGTAAGACTCGTTATTGCGAACGTCCTACCGCAAAATCATGGCTTCATTTTCAGAATGGAATGGCGGATCTTGTCAGAACTAAAAACTAGCTTCTGGCCAACCCCCGGGAATGTTTGAGGGAATTGGTTGGGGCGCCAGGATTCGAACCTGGGAATGGCGGAATCAAAATCCGGGTGGAAACTTCAACGATTCCAACGAGCTTTCTGAAATTTGGGACTATTTTCTTGCATTTCCCTCTTTGAAATCACGAGGCTTTTTAGAACGTCAGAATGGTCCGGTTACCTGCAGCCACGCGGCTATGCACGCGGACGGTAGTTCGAGCGATGATGAAATTACAAACGAGTACGGCCTATTCCACCGCCGTTATTGGCGTTCCACGCTACCACCAGCGTTACTTAACCGCCTTGATGTGACTTACAGCCCAAGCTTTTTCAGAGGCACTACAGGGAATAGGCCGCTCAATAGCCCCGTCACGGCCACCCCGGTATGCAAGATTGTGTCCAGCCGGTTGAATGCGTCGAGGCCTTGAAAGTCCGGAAGCAGCCAGCCAACGATCGCGACGCAACCCCACAAAATCCCATTTGAAAAAGCGAACAATCGGTACTGCGAACTCCAATTGTTCGTGACAATGAATACTGCCCACACTCCTATCGCGACATGTATTGCCTTGTGCCCCGCCTCCAACGTTACGCCTTGCGCCGCCAACTCAATCGCCAGTGTCGTTCCAACCGCGATCAGAAAGAGCCCGCCTATTATCCACGTGTAGAGCCTAGCAAGATTCATCCGATCTCCTCCCCTGATGGCCGATACAAGTATGAACGTTCTTATGGCTACGAACCATTACCATACTGCGGGCTCGTACCAGGGTACCCGCCAAACGCAATTTCTAATAAGACGCAATTTCCATTTGTTCGAATGACAATCTATCGCGAATGGTGATTGCTGGCTCGCGGCAACGCCGCCATCCACGTACATAATCTGCCCGGCAACGAAGCTCGAACCTGGTGCCGCGAGAACAATACCGGGCCGGCGATTTCCCGCGGATTTGCAACTCAGGTGAAAACTCCAGCATTTCCAACATGTATTCTGAAGTCGCGGCCATTTCCGTGCATTTGGGGCCTTTGAAATTACAAAGTTTTTCAGAATGTCAGAATAGGTGGGATTAGCCGGTGACGTCCTCGATCCATGTCATAGCGCGCGTCGCCTGGGGCCAACCCAAGGTCGGAATGGTATGAAACGCTGTGTGCTTCATCCGTACCGCTCTTGAAGTTAGTAAGCTTCGTCGCAGAGCAATACCCGCAACGACGATCAGTTCTGTGCCTGAGCTACGCAACAGCAACCGTCATGTTCATTGACGGGAGAAATTTGGGTGGCCGCAAAGTTTACGGGCTCGTAAATTCTTTCGTCAATCGAAGGCAAGAGGTCCCGCTCCGTGATCGACGAAAGATGGGGTCCGAGATCGCGTAAAAGCCCACTATCCATTCTGTAGATCCAGCCGTGCAGATGGAGCTCCTGCCCACGCAACCACGCATTCTCGACGATCGGGGTTGCCGCCAGCCGCCGGACCTGCATTTCGATATTCACCTCGCACATCCGGTTGATACGCTGCACCGGCGAGAGCGCATCGAATATCGTCCGGTGTTTCCGGTAGAGCATCGAAACCGGTTGCAGCCAGTGGTCGAATAACTCGCCGCGCTCTTTGGCGAACACGCGCTCGATGCCGCCACAGCCATAATGCCCACATACGATAATGTGCTCGACCTTGAGATGCTCGACCGCAAACTCGATCACCGAAAGAATATTCAGGTCGCTAGTGTGGACCACATTGGCAATGTTTCGATGGACGAAAACCTGACCAGGGTCGAGCTCAAGGACGTCGTTCGCCGTGACGCGGCTGTCAGAGCATCCTACCCAGAGATATTTTGGCGTCTGCTGCAACGCCATCCTGGAGAAAAAGCTGGGGTCGGCGGTCGTTTTAGCCCTCGCCCAAGCGACGTTCCGGTCCAGGAGCTGCTCCAACGTACGTGCCATAAGCGAAGATCTCTATACGTCGACTGCCGCTGTACGCTCCAGCGCACGCCGCAGACACGCGACGGCAGGATCGTCCGCGCGCGCAACCAGCGCGAGGAGGGTGAGCCACTCGTCGTCGGATGCTTCGTGGGCATAGCGTTTCACTGCGTTGCCCGCGAACTCTCCCAGCGTTTCGCCTTCGACCGTAGCAAGGCGGCGGAGTTGCGTGAGCAGCGCAAGATCCCCGTGCTTCAGCAGAAACTCGGTCGCTGATGCATCGTCTGAGAATTTCGCGAGGATATCGCTGAGCATCATGATCCACCCCTAGCTCACGCGATGGGCCAAGGCATCGGCCAAATCAATGCCTTCAATTTGGGCGCGAGACACCAGCCGCGCGATAAACTGCGCGGTCGCACGGCGTTCGACCGCTTCGCGCAGATAGATCTCGATGCGGGGCCTCGCGACCTCGAACGGCAACTCCCGGCCTGCTATCTTCCGGTCGAGCCGAATGATGTGAAAGCCGTAACGGCTCTCTACCGGACCGCTGATGGTACCGGGCTCCATCGCAAGCAGCGCCTGCTCGAACTCCGAAGTGGTTTGCCCGGCGGTGAGTTGACCAAGATTGCCGCCTCGTTCCGCCGAGGGACAATCCGAGTGCACTGCGGCCAGCGAATCTAAGCTATCGGGACGCGCCTGCAGCTGGTCTGCAATACCTGTGGCTTTCTTCTTGGCAGCGTCGAAAGCCGCGGTATCTCGACGGTCCGCGGCGACTAGAATGTGCGCAGCTTCATATATCGTAGCGGAGCGGAAGCGGGCACGATTGCGCTCGTAATAGCGTCGGCACGTTTCTGCATCGGCAGTTGGCGTCGTCACTTCCTGTTCGAATAGGGTGCGTATCAACGCCTCCTCTTCCGTCTCGGTTCGGCCCTCTTCGCATTTCGGCACGGCGCGGATCGCAAGCCGATCCGCCTCGGCAAGCAAGAGGTGCCGAATGACCAGCGCGCGGGCCGCATTTTGCCAAGCCTCTATCGGCTTCTGCGCTGGGAAATGCTGTGTTTCGCGCGAAATCTCGCTTCGCGCGATCTCAATGCCGTTGACCTTGATCGCCTTAGGCTTCGGCAGTTGAACAGAGTGCAACGAGCAGGACATCGGCGCCTCAAATTGGACGTTTGGCCTGAACCGAACGGATGGCGGGTGCAGGGGTACGGTTAGCGACAGGCTTGTTTTGTGTCCGCACTACCTGATAGCCGCGTCTGCCCAGATACCAGATCGGCGCGCTCCAGATATGAACGAGCCGGGTGAACGGGAACACGAGAAAGAGTGTCATGCCCAGAAACAGGTGGAGTTTGAAGATCGGGTGCACATCCGCGACTTGCGTGTAAATACCCGGCTGCAAAATCAGGATTCCCTGCGCCCAAGTCATAAACTTCACCATCTCGTGTCCGTCCGTGTGCCCAAGCGATACCGGAATGGTCGCAAGGCCGAGGATGAGCTGCGCGTAAATCAAAAGCAGGATCGCGATATCCGAGAACGACGAAGTCTTGCGGATGCGCGAGTCGAACAACCTGCGATGAATGAGCATCGTCAGTCCAATGAAACACATCACGCCGGCGACGCCGCCGAGTACGATCGCCATCCACTGCTTGAAGCTGTGCGAGATGCCGAGCATGTCGAATAGCTTGATCGGGGTCAGCAGCCCAACAAAGTGACCCATGAAGATGACCAGGATGCCGACATGGAATAGTACGGACCCCCATATTAGTTGGCGCCGCCGCAACAACTGGCTCGAACCGCTGCGCCACGTGTATTGTTCGCGCTCGAAGCGCAGCCAGCTGCCCACAAGAAACACCGTGAGACAGAGATAGGGGTACCAGCCGAAGACAGCGTAGTTGATTGTGTCACGCATGACCGCCTCCGGTCGAATATTGAATGACGGGTTTGTGGCTTTGGGCTTTGACGCCGGGCGCGGGCCGGCGGCCGGCGCGAACTTTCGTGACCAGGTCGTCCTTGCAGGAAAGCGCGTTCGGACCGAACTCGACCGGCTCGTCTTCCCATGCCGCGTCGAGCGCGGCGAGATCGTCCGGGCTAGCATCAGGCAGCGCGAGCAAGGCAGAGACTTCTTCTTTCAGCGGCATTGCCGATGAGAGCGCAACCAGCGCCTGGAACACGCCTTGATAAGGTGACTGCCGCTTTCGTAGGCGTTCGCCGAGCGCGGTGATAATGCTGATCGGTTTGCCTAACAACGTCGATGCCTCGGTCGGCGGCAGCAACGACAGAAACTCCAGGAACAGCGGCAGGAAATCCGGAAGCTCGTTTGCGTCGATCTCCACGCCATGTTCGGCATAGTGATTCTGCAAATCGACCATGGCCTGGCCGCGATCCCTGCTCTCGCCGTGCACATGCTCGAAGAGATGCAGCGACAGCGACCGCGTGCGGTCAAAGAGGTCGGTGTAAGCTTCCTGCAGGTCGTAGAGGTTATCGTTCGCAAAGCTCGTGGTGAGGAGATTTAATTGCTCGCGCGCACCGGCCGGAAGATTGCCACAGCTGCGGAGGATCGATTCAATTTCAGGCATCCCGTCCTTGAGAGCCTGAGTGGGATAAGTGAGTAGCGCAGAAAGCGCTTTGAAGGTATTCATCAGACAAGCTCCGGCATTTTGGTCCGCGGTTTGGTTCCGAAGAGATCGACGTCGGTCGCCCCGGTCGAGCAGCCGTTACCGAAGGAGAAGCCGCAACTTCCGCGCAGGTCGAAGCCGTCCTCGCTCATTTCGCGATGCGCAGTCGGGATGACGAAGCGGTCTTCGTAGTTGGCGATCGCCATGATCTCGTACATTTGCTCGATCGCCAGACCAGTGAGACCGACCCGTGCGGCAATGTTTTCGTCTGTCACGCCGTCGACCGTCTTCGCCCGCATGTAGGCGCGCATCGCCATCATACGTTCCAGTCCGAGCGCGACTGGCTCCTCCTTGCCGGCGGTCAAGAGGTTCGCGAGGTATTTCAGTGGAATGCGGAGGGAGCGCACATCCGGCATCTCGCCGTCATGTCCGATCTTGCCTGCCGCTGCAGCCGACTGGATCGGCGAGAGCGGCGGCACATACCAAACCATCGGCAGCGTGCGATATTCCGGATGCAGCGGGAATGCGACCTTCCAGTCCATGGCCATCTTGTAGACCGGCGAGCGGCGAGCGGCTTCGAGCCAGTTTTCGGCAATACCGTCCGCTCTCGCCTGCGCGATTACTTTCGGATCGTGCGGATTGAGGAATACGCCGAGCTGCGCCTCGTAGAGATCCTGCTCGTTCGGAACGCTTGCCGCTTCGGAGATGCGATCCGCGTCGTAAAGCAGCACACCGAGATAGCGGATTCGACCGACACAGGTTTCCGAACAGACCGTTGGTTGGCCCGCTTCGATGCGCGGATAGCAGAAGATGCACTTCTCGGATTTCCCGCTCTGCCAGTTGTAGTAGATTTTCTTGTACGGACAGGCCGAGACGCACATGCGCCAGCCGCGACACTTGTCCTGGTCGATCAGGACAATGCCGTCTTCCTCGCGCTTGTAGATCGCGCCGGATGGACATGCCGCGACGCAGGTCGGATTGAGACAGTGCTCGCACAACCGCGGCAGATACATCATGAAGGTGTTTTCGAACTGGCCGTAAATCTCCTTCTGCACGCCTTCGAAATTGTGGTCGTGCGAGCGCTTGGAGAACTCACCGCCCAGGATTTCCTCCCAGTTCGGCCCCCATTCGATCTTTTCCATACGCTCGCCGGTAATCAGCGAGCGGGGACGCGCGGTCGGAAACGCCGACATTTCCGGCGCCTTCTGCAAGTGCTCGTAATCGAACGTGAATGGCTCGTAGTAGTCGTCGATCTCCGGCAGGTCCGGGTTTGCGAAGATATTCGCGAGTACGCGCCACTTGGCACCGAGCCGCGGCTGGATCTTGCCGTTCTTCTTGCGTACCCAGCCGCCGTTCCAGCGCTTCTGGTTTTCCCAATCCTTCGGATACCCGATGCCGGGTTTAGTCTCGACGTTATTGAACCAAGCGTATTCCATGCCCTCGCGGTTGGTCCAAACATTCTTGCAAGTCACGGAACATGTGTGGCACCCGATGCATTTGTCGAGGTTCAACACCATTCCGATTTGAGCGCGGATCTTCATTCTGCAGCCTCCAGCTTAGGCGCAACCGTTAAGGGTTCGGGTTGGTCGGCGGTTGGCGTGTCGAGCCAGTCAACCTTCGACATTTTTCGGATGATCACGAACTCGTCGCGATTGGTTCCGATCGTGCCGTAATAGTTGAAGCCGTAGGATTGCTGAGCATATCCGCCGATCATGTGCGTCGGCTTGACGACTGCGCGCGTGACCGAATTATGGATGCCACCACGTTGGCCGGTGATCTCCGAACCCGGCACGTTCACGATCTTTTCTTGGGCGTGATACATGAGGCACATGCCGTCCTTCACGCGCTGGGAAACGACTGCGCGGGCGGTGAGCGCACCATTCGAGTTGTACGCCTCGATCCAGTCGTTATCGACGATTCCGGCCTGCGCCGCGTCGTTCTCGCTGATCCATACGATCGGACCGCCGCGCGACAAGGTCAGCATCAAGAGGTTGTCGGTATACGTGGAGTGAATGCCCCACTTCTGATGCGGCGTGATGAAGTTCAGGACGATCTGCTTCTCGCCGTTCGGCTTCGATTCGATCACCGGTTTCACGGCTTTGAGATCGACCGGCGGCCGGTAGACACAGAGCGCCTCGCCAAACGCGCGCATCCAAAGGTGATCCTGATAAAGCTGTTGACGGCCGGTCAGTGTGCGCCACGGGATCAGTTCGTGCACGTTGGTATAGCCCGCGTTGTAGCAGACCTTTTCGGACTCCAGTCCGGACCAAGTCGGCGCCGAGATAATTTTCCGCGGCTGCGCAACCACGTCACGGAAGCGGATTTTCTCGTCTTCCTTCGGAATTGCGAGGTGGGTGTGATCGATTCCCGTCGTCTGTGAAAGCGCCTTCCACGCTTTCACCGCAACTTCACCGTTGGTTTCGGGTGCCAGCGACAGGATGACTTCCGTCGCTTCGATATCGGTTTCGATTCTGGCTAGACCCTTAGTCGGTCCTTCCTCCGTGACGACGCCGTTTAAGCGCTTGAGGAGATCGACTTCGTGCTGCGTGTTCCACGCAATGCCCTTCACTGCGTTGCCGAGCTTATCCATCAAGGGGCCGAGCGAGGTGAAGCGCTTGTAAAGATTCGGATAGTCGCGCTCGACCACCGTAGCGGCTGGCATCGTCTTGCCAGGGATTGGCTCGATCTCGCCCCTCTTCCAGTCCTTGACGTCGATCGCCTGCGCCATTTCGCCAGCGGTATCGTGCTGGATTGGGGTCAGCACCACATCTTTCTCGACACCGAGAATTTCCGGTGCCACTTCGGAGAATTTCTTGGCGATGGACTTGTAGATGTCCCAGTCACTCCGGCACTCCCACAGCGGATCGACCGCTGCGCTGAGCGGGTGAATGAAGGGATGCATGTCCGACGTGTTGAGATCGTTCTTTTCGTACCAGGTCGCCGTCGGCAGAACGATGTCGGAGTAAACGCAGGTCGTTGACATACGGAAGTCGAGCGTGACCAGAAGGTCGAGTTTTCCTTTCGGCGCATCCTCGTGCCAGACGACTTCCTTCGGCTTCTTCTTGCCGGTTTCGCCTAAATCCTTGCCTTGCACACCATGAGTCGCGCCCAGCAGATGCTTGAGGAAGTATTCGTGACCCTTGCCGGAAGAACCAAGTAGGTTCGAGCGCCACACGAACATGTTGCGTGGCCAGTTGTCCGGATGATCAGGATCTTCGCATGATAGCTGCAACTCGCCCGACTTCAGCGCTTTCGCGACATAGTCCTTCGCCTCGAGACCAACTGCAGCCGCCTTCTTCGCAATATCAAGTGGATTTTGCTTAAGTTGTGGTGCCGACGGCAGCCAACCCATGCGTTCGGCGCGCACGTTATAATCAATCAGGGCGCCATCCCACGGACCGGCCGGGGCCGTCGGTGAAAGGATCTCGTCGATGCCGAGCGTTTCATAGCGCCACTGATCCGTGTGCGCGTAAAAGAACGACGTCGAATTCATCTGTCTCGGCGGTCTGCCCCAATCGAGACCGAAGGCAAGCGGCAGCCAACCGGATTGCGGCCGTAGCTTTTCTTGTCCCACGTAATGCGACCAGCCGCCGCCCGACTGGCCGACACAACCGCACATCACCAACATATTGATGACGCCGCGGTAGTTCATATCGCTGTGATACCAGTGGTTCATTGCCGCGCCGATGATGACCATCGAACGGCCTCTGGTCTTTTCGGCGTTCAGCGCGAATTCGCGCGCGACCGTGATGATCTGATCGCGCGGCACGCCGGTGATATGCTCCGCCCAAGCTGGTGTGTAGGGAACGTTATCGTCGTAGGACTTCGCGACATTCGGGTCGCCGAAGCCGCGCTCGAGACCATAGTTCGCGACAAAAAGATCGAACACGGTCGCGACCAGCGCCTCCCCATCTTTCAACCTGATACGCTTGGCCGGTACTTTGCGGACGAGAACGTCCGGATGATCGGTGCCCGCGAAATGATCGTGCTCGCGGTTGCCAAAGTACGGAAAGCCTACGTCCGCGAACTCATCCTTGCTCATGGCGAAGGTCAGGCGCAGATTGGTTTCCCGCCCGTCAGAGTCCTTCTCCTCGAGATTCCATTTTCCTTTTTCGCCCCAGCGAAAACCGACCGATCCTCTCGGTGCGACGACGCTTTCAGACGTTTCGTCGAACGCAACGGTTTTCCACTCGGGATTATTCGTTTCGCCCAGGTTGTTTTCGAAGTCGGATGCCCGCAGCATCCGGTCGGGAATGAGCCGGTCTCCCTGCTTAACGAGCCGAACGAGCATGGGCATGTCGGTGTACTGGCGGACATACTCTTCAAAATATTCTGCCGTGCGATCGAGATAGAATTCGCGAAGGATCACGTGGCCCATCGCCATGGCGAGTGCGGCGTCTGTGCCCTGCTTCACCGAGATCCAAAGATCCGCGAACTTCGAGGCTTCCGAATAATCGGGACAGATCACGACGCTCTTGGCGCCGCGATAACGCGCTTCCGTGTAAAAGTGTGCGTCCGGCGTCCGGGTCTGCGGAACGTTAGAACCCCACAAAATCAAAAAGCCGGAATTGTACCAGTCGGCGCTTTCGGGAACGTCGGTCTGCTCGCCCCAAGTCTGCGGCGAGGACGGCGGCAGATCGCAATACCAGTCGTAGAACGACATGCACACGCCGCCGAGCAGCGAGAGATAGCGCGAGCCCGCGGCGTAGGAGACCATCGACATCGCCGGAATTGGCGAGAATCCGATGACGCGATCCGGACCATGCTTCTTTGCGGTGTAGGCATTGGCAGCCGCGATGATCTCAGTGACTTCATCCCAGGTCGCGCGCACAAAGCCGCCTAGACCGCGCTTGCTGGTGTAGGCTTCGCGCTTGCGCGGATCATCGACGATCGAGGCCCAAGCAGCGACCGGAGTGCGCAACAGGCGCGCGTCGCGCCACAACTTCAGGAGACGCGAGCGCACCAGCGGATATTTTACGCGGTTGCCGGAATAGAGATACCAAGAATAGCTTGCACCACGCGAGCAGCCGCGCGGCTCATGGTTTGGCAGTTCCGGCCGCGTGCGCGGGTAATCTGTCTGCTGCGTTTCCCAAGTGACGATGCCGCCCTTGACGTAAATCTTCCACGAGCAGGAGCCGGTGCAATTCGCACCGTGGGTCGAGCGGACGATTTTGTCGTGCTGCCACCGCTTGCGGTAACCATCCTCCCAGCGCCGGTCTTCGTGCGTGACGATCCCGTGACCATCGGAGAAACTTTCGGTCTTGCGCCGGAAGAAGGTAAGGCGATCCAGAAGATGGCTCATTGTTTTCCTCGGTCTCTAACGATTTCGGTGGCGGACCGTCTCTCCGCATCGATACCAGTGACGCGGAAAAACTAAATTCAGGGCGATGCACTAAGGGAAAATACGGAGGCGGCCGACCCGGCCGCTTCCTCCGATCAACAGGGTTTTTCCGCACCCTTGCGCGCGTAAAACCACCAGTTGATCGCCACACAGATCAGGAAGAAAAGCGCGGCCCAGTAAAAGAAGGGATTGGGCGAGCCGAACCAGGCGATCGCGTAACCGATCATGAGACCGCAAGCGAAAGGCCCGTAAGCCGCCATCGCCGCGGTCCAGCCTATCACGCCGCCTGCCTGCCGCGGCGAGAAGATCATCGGCATCTGCTTGAAGGTCGAGGCGTTGCCGATTCCGGCGAAGAAGAAGAGCCCGAGCATGGTGGCAACGAAATACGGGAACTCTGCCATCGAAGTCGGCGCGGTAAAGAAGGTCACCCCAATTGCGCAGATCACCAAGCCGATCCCGGACCAGTGCGTGACCCGCGCGCCGCCAAGCTTGTCCGAAAGCGGACCGGCAAAGACGCGCGAAACCGAACCGACCAGCGGCCCAAGGAAGGCGTAGGCGAGCGGATCGGGTGCGCCGGGCAAGCCGCCAAAGACTTGCTTGATCAGGAGCGGAAACGTGGCCGACAGGCCCGAGAACGACCCGAACGTCATGATGTAAAGCAGCGTCATGTTGAACGCGTGCTTTTCCTTGAAGATGTCGAGCTGCACGCGGAAATTGGCGCGTACCGGAACGCTTTTTAGCACAAACCAAGCGGCGATCCCGAAGAACAGAATGAACGGCACGTAGATGGCCGTTGCATTCTGCACCCAGACCTGCGCTGTGCTGCCATTCGCGCGGGTAAGGGTTTGCGAATCGCCAAGCAGGGCTCCTGCCAGCGCAAATGCGATGATCCAGGGAGTTACGAACTGAACGACGCTCACCCCGAAATTGCCGATGCCAGCCTGGATCGCGAGTGCGGTGCCCTGCAAACGCTTCGGAAAGAAAAGGCTGGTTGACGGCATGAATGAAGAAAAGTTTCCGCCGCCGAGGCCGGCGAGAAACGCCAGCGTCATTAGAACCCAGTAGGGCGTAGTCGGATCCTGCACCGCGTAGAACCATCCGATCGCAGGGATCAGAAGAGACAATGTCGAAATCGAAACTACATGTCTGGTCCCGTACAGCGGGATCAGAAACGTGTGGATGATCCGGAGCGAGCCGCCGGCCAGGCCGGGCATTGCCGCAAGCCAGAACAACTCCGTATTCGTCAGCTTGAAGCCGAGCGCCGGCAACCTAACGACAAGCGCTGACACGACGAACCAGACAATAAATGCCATGATCAGATTCGCGGTGGTGATGCCCAGCGTCATCCAGGCGAGACCTTTTCCTTTCGCCGCCCAGAACGTTTCGTCCTCGGGACGCCAATCCTTGAGCCAGGTAGACTCCGGCTTTTCGCCGGCATTCTCGACGCGTACGGTCATGGCTACCTCCTGAAATCTTCAATCGGCATATACGGCAGTGCGCTTCTTGCTGCGGCCCGATGAGCCCTTCGGCGGCGCCAGCGGTTTTGGCGGCAGCACTTGACCGAACACATCCGCAGCAGGGAGATATTGTGCGCGCGCAAGTTCCGGGACGCGGCGCTTGTCCATGTAGATGATGGACCAGTGCATCCAGACCAGCGACACTGCGACAATCACGAAGAGCAACATGAAGCAGCTCGTCCATACGCCGACGATGTCGTTCATGGCGCCGAACCCGATGGGAAGAATGAAACCACCCAGGCCGCCGATCAGTCCCACGACTCCGCCGACGGAGCCGACCCGTCCGGGGTAATAGACAGGAATGTGCTTGTAGACCGCCGCTTTCCCGAGACTCATGAAGAAGCCGAGTGCGAATGTTAGGATCGTGAAAGGAATAAAGCCGATCGCAATCGTGAATTCGATCGGTCCGCGGATACCGGCAACGACATACTTGGTGGCAGGATAGGCGAGCAGAAAGGTGCAAATCACTGAACCGATAAAGGTCCAGTACATAACGCGACGCGCACCATATTTATCGGAGAGGGTGCCGCCGAGAATGCGAAATACAGAAGCGGGAATGGAATACGCAGCGCCCAAAAGGCCAGCCGTGACGATGTCGAGACCATAGACGCCTACATAGTAGCGAGGCAGCCACAAGGCCAAGGCAACAAAGCCGCCAAATACAAAGAAGTAGTAGAGCGAAAAGCGCCACACCTGTAGATTCTTGAGCGGCACAAGCATTGCGGAAAGTGGTTCAGGTTTGAGTCCTGCTTTCCGGCGCTTTTCAAGTTCGGGATCATCCTTGGTGCCGAACCAGAACACTACCGCCATCACAAGAAGACCGGCCGCCCAGATGTTGGCGACCATCTTCCAACCGAACGCGACCATGATTACGGGCGCGAGGAATTTGGTAACGGCAGCTCCCACGTTGCCAGCACCAAATATGCCTAGCGCCGTGCCCTGCTTTTCGATCGGATACCAGCGTGAGACGTACGCAATGCCGACGGCGAACGAGCCGCCGGCAACGCCGACGCCGAGTGCTGCAATCAGGAATGTAATGAAGTCGTAAGCGAAAGTGAGAAGCCAGGTCGCAATCGCCGCGGACACCATCACCCCGACGTAAACAACCCTGCCCCCATGCTGATCCGTCCAGACGCCGAGCATTAGCCGGACCAGACTTCCGGTCAGGATGGGCGTGCCGATCAGCAAGCCGAATTGCGTATCATTCAAGCCGAGATCTTTCTTGATCTGAATGCCGATGATGGAAAAGATCGTCCAAACCGCGAAGCAAACAGTGAACGCAATTGTCGAAAGCCAAAGTGCTGCGTCTTGGCCTTCTGGCGCTTTGTCTATTCTCGCGGGCATTCCATGTCCTCCGGCGTGCTATCCCAATTCTCTAGCGTCAACAGGACATGAATCGGGATGAAGCGCCTTTGATTTGAGTCAAGCAACGGAGTTGTTTTCGTTCTCAGCTTGCCGCCCATTTTGCGGCTTTGTAACTCCGGCGCGGAGCGCAGTCTCTGCAATCTCGAAACCGAAACGCAGGCCTCGGGCGAGACGATTGTCTAGCCACGAACGGACGTATCGAAGATCGGTTACTTCGCAGCGATCCGACAGCTCGCCTGCGAAACATTGCCAAACTTCCAGATTTCTCCGTGGAACGCCAATAACTGTAGGGAGACCGCGGCAGGCAGCATCCCCGATTAGGTCCCGAAGACCCCTACCCTCTGCTTCGCTGCGTCCGAACTTGTTGATAATCAGGAGTTCGCAGTCGGCTTTTAGGCCCGCGGCCATAATGGCAGCGGCCGCTACAATTGCTTCGCGGTCCAGACGGCAGCCTCCCGCGTGTTTGCCGCGATCCTTGGAGAGCTGAAAAATCTGTCCGGTGCCGAGCTCTTCGAGCTCCATATCGCACTTCGCACGATCACGGCGAAAACTGTTCCGCTGCACCAAGCCTTGAACGGCTACGCGCTGAGCGCGAAGGCCGTAACCGAGGTCAGATATTACTTTGTCCGCCGCTATCCCGTCGTCGTAGTTCACCGCGAGCAAACAGCGAGAGCCTGAAGCCGGCATAGAATCCTCCGAACCAATCAAAGCAATTTCTTCGATTTCTCCACCGAAGACTTTGATCGAGATCAAGGGCCCGCACTTTCGCAGCAGCTATTCGGATTGGTGCTTTCCGGAGAGTAAAATGAACCAAACGGCACATCCGGCCCGAAGGCAGCCGAAACGGACAGCAATCAGACATCTCGCAATCGGCCATGACGCGATCGATGCGGATCACAAGATTATTGTCGATTGCTGCAACCAAGTTGCAGTCTGCGATCTGGCCGAATTCGAGTTTCTAATCCGTCGCCTCCAGGTCCTGTTTATCGATCACTTTCGGAAAGAATCCGATCTGCTCGCGAGTGTTGGTGGTACGCTTTGCAGTTGCCACCGGGTTGATCACGAAGAGCTCTTGGCTATTTGCGACCGAGCGAAGAAACTCCACCTGCGAGATGACCGGGCTGCGCAGCGGCTGATACGCCGCGACCTCGCACGCGCCCTTCGGGAGCATATCGTCTATCGCGACCAGGTTGTCGCGCTTCGTCTCAATTCTGCAGAAAATGGCTGCCGCATGCGATGAACTCGATAAAAGAAGAGCCGCTTGCCGTAGGAATTCTCAACGCTTCAGACCGCGCGAGTGCAGGCATCTACGAAGACGTAAATGGACCGGCAATAGAAACCTACCTTTCGGAAGTGCTGGTTACGCCATTTCGATCACTCCGGCGCACGATTCCCGATGGTTTAGAGAGCGTGCGCGACCACTTGATCGATCTGGCCGATACGCAGAACTGCGGACTGATCCTGACCGCTGGCGGCACCGGACCCGCACCGCGAGACTTGACCACAGAAGCGACCGAAGCCGTCTGCGCTAAACTCTTGCCAGGATTCGGCGAATTGATGCGCGCAATCAGCCTACGACAGGTTCCGACTGCAATTTTGTCCCGGCAAACGGCTGGAATCCGAGGGAAGACATTGATCGTCAACTTGCCAGGCAGACCAGCTTCCATTCGAGTCTGCCTGGACGCCATTTTTCCTGCGATCCCCTACTGTCTCGATCTGATCGGTCAGCCTCGCGTGGAAACCGATCCGGCACGGTGCAAATCCTTTCGACCGAAGTTAGCCGGCTAGCACGGCTCGCTCGTCAATGCGCGAGCAGGATCGGCACCGGAGCGACTTTCGACAGGTACTCCGTGACGCCGCCCAGGATAAACTCGCGGATGCGAGAATGTCCGTAGCCGCCCATAACAATCAGATCGGCGTTTTTCCGGCCCGCATGCTCCGCGATCAATACGCCGACGTGCTGATCTTCGCCCCTCACGTTCAGGGATACTACATCGGTTTCGATATCGTGCCTTTGGATATGTGCGGCGATTTCAGAGGCCGGCACCAGACTTTCCTCGCCTTCGCGTGCAGCCGTGAAGATGCTTATGCTTTTAAGGTCGGGAAAGAGCGCAAGCGCGGAAGAAAGTACCCGCGTGGCGTGCGAGGATCCGTCCCAGGCGAGCACGGCCGTCCGGAAGCGCTCGACCGGTTTCTTCGTCGGAGTCGCGATGAGAACCGGCCTGCCCGACCCGAACAGAACGGTCTCGAATATGGCGGAGGCAGGGTCCAAAAAGTCGTCGAGACGATCGATGATCGTAAGATCGAAGCAGCGCGCCGACTTCTCGATCGAAGCTGTAATTTCCGCAAGCGATTCGGTTTGCTTGAGAACCGCCGGCGTGAAACCTTGCTGCCTGCCGGCATCCAGAACCTGTGCCTCAGTCGCGTTCGCCATTTCGGCGGCTTTGTTATTTGCGTCCGCAATCAAGCCTTCCACCAGACTGATACCGAAAAAATTCAAAACCGGCGGCGGTGTCGGTGCCACCGCCACAAAGGTAGGGTTCACGTTGTAACCGGCTACAAATGCGAGAGTCTGGCTGAGGGCAGCGGACGGCTCATCGTTGGATTGGATTACACACAGTAGATCTCTCGGCATCGCCCGCTCCGTTGCTCCGGATTTCTTCATTTAGCAAAAGTGCGAACGGAGGTGTTGCGTCAGATCAAAAGTGCATCAAACCGCGCGTGAATGACGGCTAACTCCAGCCGCGAGGTATTTGTCGAAGACACTCGCAACAATTCTTACAAAAGGCTTGCCGCTTTCCGTCACGCTTATCTTTCTGCCATGCCTGCGGACCAGCCCCCGATTCGAGAGCTGATCGATCTTCGCCAACTCGGCGGAAAAAATCGCTGGCGTCTGCCGGCGCTGGACGATGCGATCAATGTCAACGCAGAAATCGCACATGAGCCGCTCTATGATCTCGGCTCTTAGGCAATCATCGGGCTCCAGGAGCGCGCCTCGGGCAGTCGCGAAGTTTTCCGCATCAATTGCCGTTTTATAAGCAGCCGTCGCCGGGTGATTCTGCGTATAACCGTTGCGGAAGCGGCTGATCGCAGAGGTGCCGAAGCCGAGAATTACCGAGGATTCGTCGTCCGTGTAACCCTGAAAGTTGCGCCTCAACCTGCCTGCCGCAGCGGCCTTCGCCAAAGCGTCACCCGGCAAGGCAAAATGATCGATCCCCACCGCCCGGTATCCGAGGTCCAACCACGCGTTGCGAGCCGCCATTGCCTGTGAAAGCCGCAGCGTGGCGTCCGGTAGCGTACGCTCATCGATCAGCGTCTGCCTTCGCTTGAACCAAGGCACGTGCGCGTAGCCGAACATCGCCACTCGCCGAGGCTTCAGCCGCGAACAAAGAAGGGCGCTAAGCTGCACATCCTCCACGGATTGCTCCGGCAGCCCGTACATCAGATCGATACCAATGTTCGCAATTCCAGCCGCGCGAAGCCGTTTTACGGCACGTTCGACGACCTCGTAAGGCTGGACGCGCCCGATCGCTTGCTGGACGCGCGGCGAAAGGTCTTGGACGCCGAGATTTGCGCGCGATATCCCGATTGCGGCAATCGAAGAAAGGACATCGTTATCCAGCCTTCTCGGATCCAGTTCGATCGCATGCTCGTCGAGCGAACTGAGATCGAAATAGCTGCTGATAGACCGGAATACGCGCTCCAGGCTTTTCGCGCCCAAAATTGAAGGCGTTCCACCGCCCCAATGGATTCTCCGGACTCCTTTTCCGCCCGCACGCTTGGACACAAGCGCGATTTCATCGATCAAGTGAGCGGCATATGATTCAACCGGCTCGCGCCTGTGCGTGGCTACCGTGTTACAGCCGCAGTAGTTGCAAAGTTCGACGCAGAACGGAACATGCAAATAGAGAGAAATTGAATCGTTAGGCGATATCCCGGCCAGCCAGTTCCCGTGATCGTCGCAGCCTACCGAAGCCGAAAAGTTCGGAGCCGTCGGATAGGAAGTATACCGCGGCACAGCCTGATTGCTGAGATCAGGCGTGCTCAAATGCGGCAAAACGGCCGCCTGTGCGATCGTCTCAGACATGTTCGACGGAGGTCACACGATAAGCGTGGATGCGTTCCCCTTCGCGAACGGATATGTATTCGCCGAGGCTGAATTTTTCCTTGCTCAAATTGATTCCGGATTCCTCGGAGCCATCGCCCGAAATGTCGTATTGAAAGTACCAGACATCATCGGCACTGCGAACAAGGTGACCCACTTCCCTGTCGTTTTCGCGGAACCGTACGATACGGCAGTTGTCGCGATATTTTTCGCACAGCGCCGCATCGAGACGTTTGTCGTGATCCAGTGGCGCAGTGATCAGGTAGCCGACCTTGGCATCGCCCTGCGGGTGCCCCGGCTCTCGCGCCAATTCGAGGCGGATCTGATGAAATGCTCGAGGTAGAGGCGACATTACCCAGCCTCCTTTTACGATTGCATCCGGCTGAGGGCCGCCTGATTCTTGATCCGCACTTTGCGGGAGGTAGGCAGTTCTATGAACGCCTTGCGCTCCATCTGGGACAATGTTCGAGACACCGTCTCGATCGTCAGGCCGAGATAATCGGCGATATCCTGTCTCGACATCGGCAATTCGAAGCCGCCGTCGCTCTGGGAACGCTTCGACATCTCGACCAGAAATGAGGCGACGCGCTCCTGAGCGCTGCTCCGCCCGAGCAGAACCAGCTGATCGTGCACATGATCCAATTCGCGCGCGGTCATCTGCCAAAGTTCGCGCGCGATCGTCGCGTCGGTCTGGGCCAGCGCAGCCAAGGTCGAGCGTTTCACTGCGAGTACGATCGTGTCGCCAATCGCTTCGGCAGCAAACCGGTGGGTTGCGCCCGATTCCAGTCCGAAAATATCCCCGGGCAGATAGAATGCCCCGACCTGGCGGCGACCGTCATCGAGAAGCTTGTAGGTGCGGACCGAGCCGCTCACAAGCCGGTAGACAAACTCGGCCGGCTCGTCCTGACCATAAATTTCCTGGTTGCGAGCGTAAGGAAGCTTCGCACCCATCAACGCTAGCGAAGCGTGGAAAGCCGTGTCGCGACCAGCCGCCGGCGGAAGACCGGCAAGATTCATTGCGGCGGAGTGAATATCGGCGGCTGCCGATAGTTGCCTAGCCTGAGCGCGCATGTCCGTCTCCCACATTGGATGGCCGATCGATAACCAGAATGAGGGATCCAATAAATTCAGGCCGAAAACCTAAGGTAAACTACGTAGGCGTGATTTATCTGCGCTTGTTGGGTAGAATGGCATGCTGCAAATAGTTCGCGGAAAATACGGCTGTGCCGAGCAATTTTTCTAGATCCTTAAATCTAGTGACCAGGAGTCCTTTGTTGCGATACGCGGCAGTCATTCCTATCGTTGCGGCGGCACTTGCGATTCGCGCAGCGCTGCAACCGTTGATCGGAAATGAAGCTCTTTTTCTCCTGTTTATTCCGGCGGTGCTGGCTGCCGCGGTCGTTGGCGGTTTCGGAGCCGGTTTTGCGGCAACTGCACTCAGCCTTGGTGTGGGATACATCTTTTTCGTGGCGCAAGGCGCAAGTACAACTCACATACTTCTGAATGGGGTGGGTTTTGTCATTACGGGAATCGCGATCGCGGCTTTCGGGGGCTGGATGTGGACCACCCGAAATGCAGCGGCGGCGCGCGCAGCGCACCTGAACTCGATACTCGACACGGTACCCGACGCAATGATCGTGATCGACAGCAAGGGGTTGATCCAGTCATTTAGTACGACCGCCGAGCGGCTCTTTGGTCATAAAGTGAGTGAAGTACGCGGCAAGAACGTCAGCATGCTCATGCCAAGCCCTTATCGCGAGGCGCATGACGGATTTCTGCTGCGCTATATGCAGACCGGCGAACGCAGAATTATCGGCATCGGCCGCGTCGTGGTAGGCGAACGCAAAGATGGGTCTACCTTTCCGATGGAGCTTGCCGTTGGCGAAATGATTTCCGGACGGGACCGGTACTTTACGGGCTTTGTTCGCGACCTTACCGAGCGGCAGGAAACTGATGCGCGCCTTCAGGAACTTCAGACTGAGCTCGTCCATATCTCCCGGCTGTCGGCAATGGGCGAAATGGCTTCGACGCTCGCGCATGAACTCAATCAGCCGCTCACTGCAATCGCCAATTACATGAAGGGCTCAAGCCGTATTGTCAGCGAGTTGGAATTCGACCGATCAGCGCTGCTCAAGTCTGCGCTGGACAAGTCTGCAGAACAGGCGATGCGCGCCGGCCAAATAATCCGGAGGCTTCGCGATTTCGTCGCCCGTGGCGAGAGCGAAAAGACCGTGGAAAGCCTTTCCAAGGTGATTGAAGAAGCCAGCGCGCTTGCGCTTGTCGGCGCAAGAGAATCAGGTGTTCGCGTCAGAATGTTCCTTGGCTCGCCTGCCGATATGGTAGTGGTTGACAAAATTCAAATTCAACAGGTTCTGCTGAATCTCATGCGCAATGCAATCGATGCCATGAGGAATTCATTGAAAAAGGATCTCACTATTTCAAAGGAGCTTTCAGCAGGCGGACTTCTCACTGTCAGCATCTCCGACACCGGGACCGGAATTGAGCCGGAAATTCGAGAGCAGTTGTTTCAACCTTTCGTCACTACCAAGGCTGAAGGAATGGGCGTCGGTCTTTCAATATCGCGTACCATTGTAGATGCTCATGGCGGAAAACTTTGGGTCGATGATGATCCGGGCGGCGGCGCGAATTTTCGTTTCACTCTGCCTATAGCCGATATTGTTCGGGACCATGCCCATGGCTAAAAATCGTACGGTATATGTAATCGACGACGACCCGGCGGCACGGGATTCGCTCGAATTTCTACTAACGACCCACGGCTTCGAAGTATGCGCGTTCGAGCGCGCAGAGGAGTTCTTGGGCGCGCTGCCAAAAGACAGTGAAGCTTGTGTTGTGACCGACGTTAGAATGCCGGGCATGACTGGCATCGAGCTCCTGCGCGAATTGAAAAGCCGGTCGTTTGCCCTACCGGTCATCGTCATAACCGGCCACGGCGACATTCCGCTCGCGGTCGAGGCCATGAGAGATGGTGCCGCCGATTTTCTCGAGAAGCCCTATGACGATCACGCGCTCATAGGGTCGATATCGAGGTCGCTCAGCGCGGCCAAGTCCGACCTCGTAGCAGACGCCACCCGGTCTGAGCTTTTGCAACGAATTGCCGGCCTTTCGGGGCGGGAGTTAGAAGTAATGGCAGGCCTGGTTGCCGGAAAGTCCAACAAGGTTATTGCCATCGAGCTCGAGATCAGCCCACGGACAGTTGAAATCTATCGGGCTAACGTTATGTCGAAAATGGCTGCCGATAGCCTGCCGGCGCTGGTCCGCATGGCCATTGAGGCCGGGTTCCCTGAAAAAATCTCGAAAAGCTGATTTGCGTCAGATCAAAGCGTTCCGGTTTCATTCGCTTCAAAAACCGGCATGACTTCCTCACCATCAACGAGCGCTCAAAAGATTACGCCGCCCGCCTCTGCGGAGGAGGCCGTGGTCGTTATCGTTGATGACGATCTGGCTGTTTTAACCTCGCTGAAGTTTGCGCTTGAGCTAGAGGGATACGAAGTGAGGACTTTCGCTGACGCGCGAAGTCTGCTGCGCGATCCTGCGGCCGGGCGCAACGCGCAGTTGATCATCGACTATCATCTACCAGACATCAATGGCTTCGATCTTCTAGAGCGGCTTCAAGCAAAGGGCGTCAAGTCACCCGCCGTGCTTATCACCAGCCAGCCCAGCGAACAATTGATACGCCGGGCTGCGACGCTCAAAATTCCGATCATCGAAAAGCCGTTTCTCGACAATTCGCTTGTTATGACTCTCCGTGCGCAACGTAGCGCCTCATTCAAGACCGAAGGCGCATAACAAAAGGCCAGCGAATCTTTCTTGAGATAAAAGCTATCTTCGCCTGACGCAGACGAAGATAGCATCGCGGCGGAAGCAGATCGAAGGCAAAACCCTACTCGCGAAACTCGCGCGTTTGGTAATCCGCCCAAACCAGGCCAGCCGCGAAAGTGGCGAATATGAAAGTCACCAGCCCCAGAACTACAATTGCTTCGAACGGCATTTCAGTGTCCTCCGGTTAGAGGAATAAATCACCGTACTGCCTGCATAGGTTCATTGATCTGGCTCAAGTGTCTGCGCGCATTCCGTTTGACCTGTGTCAAATACCTTCCGGCTGCCTCCGGTACGATGGCGAGAAACAAGGGGTCAATCATGGGTTTTGTCCCTCAAGCCATCGACGCGAATACGGTCTTCGGCAATTTGCGGGTAACGCTCGCGAACAATATTCATGCCTGCGAACGCTTACTTGACGTTTCGCTGGATACGATCAGCGATTTGACACACTGTTCTGCAGTTCTGGCAAACAGTAACTGGCTGTCTGCGCTTGAATTGCAGCAGTCACTTTGCGAACCCGCCAATTTTCGAAGCGCTGCGGCTTCCATGTCCGAACACGGCGCGCGCGTATGGTCGAACATCGTCACATATATCGACCAGTGCGCAGCATGCCGGCAGCGCGCATTCGACCGGCTGTTTCCGGAGGCTTGATATGCTTACAACGGGTCCGCGAACCGGCGACATGAAGGCTGTCACCATTACGATTGCAAACGGGAGCAAGGCAACGATCCGAGATGTCGCCGTTCCTCTGTTTGCTCACGCGAATGCCTACCACACCAATAACTACTCGTTCTCGGTAGCCGAGATGTTTGGGGCTTCAGTTACGGGGTTCGCCATCTGCCCGAGCCTGATCCTGCCGGTTACCGGTCCGTTCGACTCAATTCCCGGGCCGCTCATCGACGAACTCATGGCACAGAGCGAGACCGAAGGCCGGGAAAATGCCCATCAGTTCGAGCATCAGGCCACGCTACGCAATCTGCCGGTTGTGACAAGGGTCATTCGTGCCGGGGCTAGCGACGCTTCGCAGCACTTTGCCTCGCTCGCACGGAACTTTGACGTCTCGGTCGTGCCGCAAGCAAAGGACGGCGACAACGACTTTGCCGAGGCTACGGTCTTTGGCGCCGGCAGGCCGGCAATCATCGTTCCCTACATTCATCAAACGGCGATTTCTCTAAGCCGTATGCTCGTCTGCTGGGACGGGAGCCGCGCTGCGGCGCGGGCAATCGGCGATGCGTGGCCGCTCCTTGAGAGAGCAAGTTCAGTCGAGATCGTCAGCGTTGGCAATAAGGACAAGCTGGCCGATTCCCATTACTGGCTCGGCGAGCATTTCGCGCAGCACGGCGTAACCGCGCGCCTGACCGTCCTCGACCCGGCCGACAATGACGTCGGAAACGTTATCCTTTCCTACGCTGCCGACGCAGGTACCAGCATAATCGTTATGGGTGCCTACGGGCACTCCAGAACGAGAGAATGGATTTTAGGAGGTGTTACGCAAACCATCCTGAAGACCATGACGGTTCCGGTTTTGATGTCTCACTGAAGAAGTCCCCATGAAACAGCAAAAAGTAGATCACGGGGCGTGGATCGCCCTGTGCGATGGCGCCCGCTCGCTGATCCTCAGCAACTTTGGTGACGACAACTTTTTCCATTTCCGAACCGTGGAAGCGAAAGAGGGCAACCGCCGCCCCAGCCAGGAAATTGGAAGAGATAAGCCGCCGCGGGTGCAGGAATCCGTTGGTAGCCACCGAATTTCGATCGCAACAAACGATAAACACGACGAGGAAGAAAAGCGGCTTATTCGGGAATTTGCCGACCGGCTTCACATCGCTGTTACCGGCGGGATGACTGAAACCATCGTGCTAGTCGCCCCTCCCCTCGCGCTCGGATATCTGAGGAAAGTCATTAGCGATCCCGTGCGCCGTGCGGTACGCTTCGAATTTAGAAAGGACTTTCTCAAACTCAGCATTGACGAACTCGAAGTTCAGCTAAAGAAGCTGCTGCTGGAACAATAGCTAGGTGTGGGAGTAGGTTATGGCAGTCCAAGACCGGCAGCCTTACTCCAATACTTAGCAAGAACGGCTCGGTCTTGGCGCGTGAAGCCATCAGGTGCTGAACGCTTGTGATCAATACCGCGCAAACACAACCGGAGTTGCCGGAAGAAGGCTTGCCGGCGTCACGATAGGCGACCGGGCTGCGCGAGACGAATCTCGACCAGCGCAGGCACTGCGGGTCAATTGCAGACCAAGTATCTCAATCAATGTTTTGTCGTGGGGTGCGGCGAGTACGGCGATCTCGGCTTGCTGCTGATCAGCGCGCTTTGTGCCGGACCCTTTATTCCGCTCGTAGCCATTGCCCCCTTCGGCCGGCGGATCGTTCTCTAAGTATTGTGCACCGATTGATCGAGCGCTTTAACAATGTCGGATCTGGCAATCATGCCGAGCAACGCTTTTGCTTCGACAACCGGAAAGCTCCGCAATCTCAATTTGACCATCTTCTCCAGTACACGGGTCAATGGCTCGTCGGGCTGTAACACTATGATCTTGCTGCTCATGACCTTAGCAACAGGTGTGTTCATCAGGGAATCGTAATCCGGCAACAATCTTTGCTCCGTGAAAATAAACGCACGAAGGAAGTCGAACTTGGTTACGATGCCGAGAAGCCTTTCATTATCCAGGACCGGAAAGGCGTTGTAGTCGAATTGTTCGATCAGCTTTCCCAGCTCGCGCAGCGTAGTCGTTGGCGATACCGACCGGATACTTCTGCTCATATGCTGCGCGACCCGCTGCTCGAAGAAGAACTGCAGGATATTTGAAGCCCTCAGGCTAGGCATCTCGTTTGCCGCGAAGAACCCGTTCACCTGGAAATGCTTTCGAGGTAGCGGACGATCGCTCCAGTATCACGCGGACCAAAAGTAAACTCGGGCATGTCGGGATGGCCTGTAGATAAGCCTTCGGCCAGCGCTTCGGTCAACACCGATGCGGGGTATCGCTTCAGAACCTCTCTGAAGGCGGGTGCCGACGGATGCTTGCTCTGATCCGATCGAGTGATCGCATGACAGGCGGCGCAATGTTTTTGGACGAGCGCTTCACCAGCTCGTTCGTCCGAACGAGGTTCCGCCGCCAGCCCAGCCGCCAACCAGAGCAAAGGCGTTAGCGCAGTTACGACACGAGCAATCATGCTGCGTCGGCCCGGATTCTGATCACCGAGTCGAGCGGCCGGCGCGGAGTCGGAGCTACGGGAATGCCGTAGCCGAGCCGCAATACCAGCTGCGGGTATCCTTGAACGGTCCCGATTTTGGCGAGCCGAAACCGGGTATCTTCCACTTCACAAACCTGGTTCAGATAAGAAGCGTTGACGCCTTGACTCTCGGCGGTGAGCAACGCTGCGGCCAAGGCATCGCCAGTACGAACCCAATCGATCGGTTTATCGAACCCGGTCGATAGCACCATGATTGCAGCGGAGGATTGAATCAGAGCTTCATCAATTCTCGATTTTCCCGGCCCCAGGTCAAAGGTCCGGATAAGAAGCGGAGCAACGTAATTCCAGGGAGAGTCAAATCCGATCGACTTCGCGGGTAGTCCATCCGGCTCGCTTGCACGGTCCGGATTGACCCAACTTGAGAGTTCCTTTCGGAAAGCACGATCTTCGAACTGTGCACGATCCGCCAGACCGATCAGATGCGCAAGGGTGACGCGATCATTCCGGCTATTGATCCAGGTAGCTCGAACGCCGTTCGCAGAGGTTGCCGCCTCGATCGCCGACTCACTGGCCGGCGACAGTTGATTGTCCGAGAATTTGCTGCGGTTGGTCCGGCGGCTTGTAATCGCCTCAAACAACTCTGGCCGCCCCGAGCGCTTCGTGCTGCGCTTTCCGATCTCGACGACGGCGACAAGGTCCGGATCGTGCTGTTGTGGAAACCGCCTTATCGATACGTCAAATCCGAAAGCGCGTGCAGCCGTTTCAAGGAAGAAAAGCGCCGCACCGCAGGAGATGAACAATTCACGATCGTCGGGATCGCTCACCGGCAAGGTGCGCGTGCGATCTGCAATGATCGCTACCTCGCCGCCGCGAACTTCGAACAACCAAGGCTGCGTGTTGTGGTTCGACGGGGCGAGTATCGCGTACCGCAGCAGAAACTTGATCTGCTCAAGCTTGTCACAGCCGGTGGGAAAATCGTTGGCGGAAACATCCCAACAGTCTAGGTAATTCACGGTCAAAACCTCCACGAGCGACTGCTAGCGGAAATCGCATCCGACTTCTTTCAGATAGGTCAAGCGATCCATGCAGATCATGCTGCTTTTGAGGCTTGAAACTGGGAGAATGCTTCGAGCGCATGACTTGCATACATAACCGACGGACCTGCGCCCATATAAATTGCCATACTGATTGTCTCAAGGATCTCGGCTTCCGAGGCACCCAACTCCACAGCAGCCTTAGCGTGGAATGCAATACAGTCGTCACAGCGAACTGCAATTGAAATGCCGAGCGCCAACAACTCCTTCGTCTTCGAATCCAATGCGCCGGCTTTCAATGCGGTCTGGGCGCTGGCCGCAAACACCTTCATGATGTCGGGAGCTCCGTGCCGAAGCGTCCGCAGTTCTGCACTCAACGCGGCTAGGGTGTCCGGCCAATTCTTGATCATTTTTTCCCTCTGGTTGGCTATGCTTTTAGACTTGGTACCAGAGTGCTCCGGATACGAATTGATTCAGATCACTCTTTGCTATTTCCGGATGTACCGTCACTAGAATTGATCAATATCAAAGAACCGGGCGGCCGGGCTGCGCTTACTTGCGTCAAACAGGGAGGAGCAAAGCGTGCGTTTGATATTGTTGGGTTTTCTCTATTTCTTGGTCGCCTTCATCGCAGGATTCATCCTTGGTGTATTCAGGTCTATTTTGGTTGAGCCAAGGCTGGGAACTACAGCAGCACTGTTACTAGAAATTCCGCTAATTCTCGCCATTTGCTGGACTGCTGCTGGGTTTATACTCACACTCGGATCGTCAGTGACGCCTTCGCTCCAAGAGCGTGGTATTGTCGGAGCAACGGCTTTCCTGTTGCTCGTAAGTGCTGAGTTTCTGCTTGGTCTTTTCTTTAGCTATTCACCTGCCGAAATATTCGATCAATTCAGCTCTGGTAACGGACTAATTGGATTGACTGCACAGGTAGCTTTCGGCGTATTCCCGCTACTCCGGCGACACTAGCGAAGGTCGTCAATCGTTGCCGCGTTCGGACAATATGGTTTCCAGTCTTCGCGCGCTACCGCACTTGCGATGTCCCGTGCACAACGTTCCTTTTTATCGCAACACGAACACGTCAGTTGCATATCCTTCATCACTCTTGGATATTCTTTCGTTACATTCCGTGCATCGATGCCTTCTCTGAAAAGACGACTATAGAGAAGATCGGCGGCAGCAGAGTCACGTTCGGAAAGCCGCCGGAGGTCATATGAAGTCACGCCTATATCGCGCGCCAGCTGATCTACGTGAGCTGGATCGAGCCGTTGGAGCTCCGTCGGACTGATCATATTACCGATCTTACAGACCAGCTTCCTAAGATTGAGCATGCGACCTCGCTCGGCTCTATTACACCCAAGTTGGAATCGGCTCTAAGGCAATATTGTTCACGATCACGTTTCCACTGGCGATCTCTTCGACCGCAATGCGCGCAGCCTTCCGCTCAGCCTCAGTGCTGACTAAGCCCCAAAGGTTGATCTTGGAATTTTCTACGGTAACGTTCAGCTGCGCACGATTAAGCCAAGTTTGACTTTCCAAGTGCTTGAGAATTTTGTCACGAAGTGCTCCATTCTGAAGCGGAGGCAAATTTTCCTGTGGCAATGTAGCTATCGCCTGCACCAAGTTCGCCCTAGTAACAATTCCAACAAGTTTAGTACCGTCGAGTACTGGAACGCGCTTGATACGATTGCGTTCGAACAGCCGAGCAATTTCCGATAATGGCGTTTCTGGTTCAACTGAAATGACATCATGAGTCATGAGGTCCCGTACCTTGCCAGCATGAGCGCGAGCATATTCTTCAGCGAGCTGGGCGTTACTTGTAAAGATTGACAACCACCAGGAGCGCTGCACCTGAGTACTGATTTCAACGCGATGGATAAGGTCACCTTCGCTTACCAGTCCGATCAGCTTGCCGGCTGCATCCACGATAGGTACGGCGCTGATACGGTGCGACGTAAGAACCTGCGCAACCTCGCGAACAGTCATATCCGCCGTAGCGGTTATAACTGGACAGGTCATTACATGTTTCGCTTTCATTGCACCCTCCTCGCGGATGGCACATAGTCGAACCAACAAGGCCGGTTAGCTTTGACCTAGGTCAAATTGGCAACTGGAATGATTTAGGCATCTCGACTCATATGCCTAACCGAGGTCGGGGTACTTGATGATATTGTTGAGAGCTTAGAAGCACAAATGCAGGTTGAGCGGCTTCCTGACTGCCCTCATAGTCCGCGATGCTGCCAAGACTCGACCCACTAATTTCCGCGGCTACCTACCGCATTGGCGCCCTCGGTGCCCGCTTATCGCAAACCTTAATGGGTCCGAGTAGTGGAGCAACTAGTCAAAAGAACGAACTTCCAATCATCATTATGCAGCTTATAAAGCCAAACAAGGGCACCCATATCGGGACTCTACTTTTGCCCAGTGTGCTATTTTTCCGTTGCAGGCGAAGTCGAAGTAGCGAAGCGTTTACAAGAGCGAACACGATCAAAGTAGCTATCGATGTAAATTCCGCGAGCCGCCCAAACGGAATGAACAAAGCCAAAGCCAATACGAGTAAAGATATTGCGACCGTCGCGACCAGCGGAGTCCCTCTTGTGCTATGGACCGCTCCGAGTACTGATGGCAAGTCCCCCTGTCTTGCCATCCCGTAAATCACTCGCGAGGCCATCGTCATTTGTGCAATAATGGTATTGAGGGTTGCGCCGATCGCGATTGCGCTGATGACGGCAGCACCCATCCCGGCCACATTCTGGAAAACGATTGTGAGTGGAGCTTCGCTGCTTGCGAGTTTCTCAAGCGGCACTGCTGTGACGGCAATCGCCGCGACAAGAACATACAGCGCAGTTGTTATGATTAAAGTTAGCGCCATCGCGAGCGGCACGTTTCGCGTAGGCGAATGGGATTCTTCTACCATGTTAGTAAGACCTTCGAACCCAATGAAAGCGAAGAATGCGAGCAAAGATGCAAAAAATAAGCCCGATACTGTGGCCAAATCGGCCGGCGGCGGGGCCAGGAGCGCATCGCCAATCGGAAGTCCGGCCCATGCGGCAGCGACGATTATTGCTACGAGTCCGCCCACTTCTATCAGTGTGAACAAGCTTGCAAGCAGCACCGATTCCAGAACGCCCCATGCGACTACAACGCTAACACCGCCTATGACCACAACGATCAGTAGTTCCTTCGGCAAATTCAAAAACTGCGCGAGATAGCCAACTGATCCCAAAGTCACGGCTGCGGAGGCGATGACTGCCGTAGCGATCATCAATCCTCCAGTAATTGTGGAAAGAACGCGTGACCCAAAGGCGGCTCTTACATAAGCGGCTTCCCCAGCCGCCACCGGAAATCGCGCACACAGTTCGGCATAGGAAGCTACTGTGAGCCCCATGACGATCGCCGCAATTCCGAACGCAAGAGGCGAGTTTATGCCGGCATGACCGGCGACAGACCCTATAAGTACGTAAATTCCAGCACCGACGGTAACCCCGACGCCATAGAGAACAAGAAGGAGCAATCCGATACGGCGGCGAAGTTGACCTGATGAGGAATTCCCCGCTTGCCTTTTTGCCGCTTGAAATACCGACGTGTCAGATCGCATTTGTAGCAATCCAATTTGTCATTGCTCAGCAACCTTCATGCGATTAAAGTAGGATTTTCCACGAATCGCATTCACCGCTTTTGCGCTTGATCAACTGCGATAACATTGTGAAATCCCACTACTACCCTTACTTACGTAAAGGCACGCGCTCCGCTTGATCAGGATCAATCGGTATGGATGGGAGAAATACGTTCGCACCGAATACAGATAGTAGAGACATGCTGTCGAAAGGTATTGCCACGCTTGAGGAACGAATTCAGTCACAGCACTTACAGCCATTAATTAACTGAGGCGGGTTTCCAAGCCAACTCGCTGAGACACAAGACAAAACCAGTAAGTCATTGTTCTGAAACACTCGCACTTCAACGCAATACAGACAGCGGAGAATTATGTCAGATCGACCTCCCTGGTTGATCCAGCGCAAAACGCTCAGCATAGCGAGCGGGTAACATCCCTCTGGTTTATGGGGGTAAATCGCGATGTCGATTTCATCTACAGACCCAAAGAAGGTGATTTCACCGCTAGATCCCACGTACCTTTCTGCAAAAGTGATCGGGCTGGTCGTTGGAATCGCAGCGCTCGCCTTCATTCTTTGGTGGCCTACGCCCGCTGGTCTTCCCGTCGCTGGAAAAGTCATGCTCGGCATCCTCGCTTTCGCTGTCGCTGTCTGGATGACGGAGGCGCTGGACTATGCAGTCTCGGCGGTAGTGATAGCGGCCCTGATGGCGTTTTTGCTTGGCACCGCACCGAGCGTTAATAACCCCAGCGTCCTCATGGGAACAAGCGCCGCACTAGGCCTTGCCTTCAGCGGCTTTGCGAACACGGCACTTGCACTTGTGGGAGCGGCTCTCTTCCTGGCGGCCGGCATGACTGCAACCGGGCTCGACAAACGAATTGCTCTATTCATTCTCTCGCGGGTCGGCACCGGGACGCACCAGGTTGTTATAGGCTCCATTCTAGTCGGCATCGTCTTGGCCTTTATGGTGCCGTCTACCACCGCCCGGGTTTCCGCGATTGTGCCGATCATGCTCGGGATCATAGCAGCATTCGGAGTAAGCAAGAAAAGTGCTTTTGCCGGCATGCTGATGATTACGACTACTCAGACGGCCAGCATCTGGAACGTTGGGATCAAAACAGCCGCCGCTCAAAACATGGTTGCGGTTGGATTTATCGAAAAGATTCTGAAACACACGATTACGTGGCTGGATTGGTTGATTGCAGCAGCTCCATTTGCGATCGTAATGACAATTGCGCTCTATTTTGTAATGACGCGCATGATGCCACCTGAGATCAAAGAAGTTCCGGGTGGCCGCGAAGCAATCCGTAACCAGCTAAACGAACTTGGGCCGATCAAACCCTCAGAACTGAAACTGCTGACGATCTCGCTGACTCTGATTGCTTTCTGGGCCACCGAGGGTGTGCTGCACAAGTTTGACACGAGTTCGACGACCGTCGCCGCGATCGCGCTAATGCTTCTGCCCGGCATTGGCATTATGAGCTGGAAAGAGGCTCAGTCTCGAATCCCGTGGGGAACAATTGTGCTGTTTGGCGTGGGCATCAGCTTAGGCACGGCTCTTCTGCAAACGAAAGGAGCCGTTTGGCTCGCTGATATTGTTGTCGCTGAATTCGGGCTAAAACAGGCAACCGCTCTCTTTATTCTGAGTGTGATGAGTGTTTTCCTGATTATAATCCACCTCGGCTTTGCCAGCGCCACGGCACTGGCCGCAGCGATGATCCCGATTGTGATCGCCGTGCTACAGGGCGTCGCAACACCTGGAATCAATATTGTGGGCATGACGTTGCTTCTGCAGTTCGTCGTGAGCTTCGGCTTTATCCTCGTCGTCAATGCACCACAAAACATGGTGGCTTACGGCACCGACACCTTCTCTGCTCGCGACTTCGTTCGAACCGGCCTCGTGCTTACGATCATAGCCTTTGCGTTGGTGATGGTGATGGGCGCCACCTACTGGCGCTGGCTCGGTTACGTCTGATCTAGTCACTCGGTTCCGTAGACTGATATCGGCTTCTTCCGTTCTTTCCACGCAGCCTTCAAAATCGCGGAGATAGAGTTATGAAACTCCACAGCGGCTTTTACAGGCTTTGGCTGCTGCTCTCGTTAATATGGATGGGAGCAATTGTTTGGCGAAGCGACCTGTCTTGTTCGCTAAAGAACGGCTTAGGTGTAACCGCTCCTTGGTGCCAGTTTCCATTAGTTGATGCCCAAGATTACTATTCGCACTTGGCTCTTCGTCTTTTTAGCGCTCCGATTGCTGCCGGGATTGGCATTCTGACGCTCGCATGGGTGATCGATGGATTTCGACGGAGACGTTAGCGCAACGTCAGATACAGATCTTACGCGATCGAATGCGAATGACCAATTTCGTTGGGTTAACTGAGGAAGCTCGCTAAGAGCCCCTAGCAGCTTGAGACATACTGTTTTTTTCAGCTTGGTCGTAGCGGCCTATTTCGTCACTTTATCGACGGTCTTCACATTTATCTCGCTTTCAGCAGTCAATTTGCGATCGCATTCTTGCGCTAAATCAAAACGCCTTGGCAAGAAACGAAGCAGTGTATTGACAAGGCGACACGCGGCGTCAAACCCACGTCCGCCTATGTTGTTATATGAGGAGAGAAAAGTGACAGCCAATGTTGGTAACGCAGAAAGAATAGTCCGTTTCATCGCCGGAGCGATTCTTCTGGCTTTGGGCTTTTTTGCACCGCTTCATCCTTACATCCAAATTGCGCTTATCGCTGCGGGTGTGATCGCCGTAGTCACCGCTGTGGTACGATTCTGCCCGATCTGGACTGTATTGGGCATCAATACCTGCGGAAGGTAATTTTCCTAGCCAAGCAGACCGAAACAATTTGGTCTTTACGGAGCATAGTTCGCGTCTAAGAGAAACAATGATTGCCAAAGAACGCTCACGAGTCGAAATTCCACGGACAACGTTTCAGCAAGATGTTGAGCGCCGTCTCAAGCAGTTTATCAATCTGACGAACCGCTTCAAGCTGATATCGATTAGTAGCCTCGCGGTTCTTTTGGCCATGATCGGCTTCGCATTCTATCTCTACCGTCCGATCCAAATTTCGGTGGCAAAGCCGGAGCGCAACGTTGTTGTAAAAGTATTTGGTTTGGGCACCGTCGAAGCGCGTATTTTTTCGCGAATAGGCTTCAAGATATCTGGAACTCTCGTCACTTTATACGCTGATCATGGAGATAAGGTGCACGCCGGGCAAGTGGTTGCCCGCATTGATGGCAGCGAACAGCGTGCGCGAGTCGCGAAAGCCGAGGCACAGCTATTAAGCGCTGAAGCTGCTGTTCAGGTTGCCAGAGCTGCCGCGGGCAAAGCTGAAGCTCAACTGGCACAGCGCGTTCTCTGGAATCGCAGACGACAAGAACTGCTTTCAAAACAATCCATCTCCATAGAAGCCGCCGAAGAAGCGCAGCTAACAGAGAACACCGCAAGATCAGATGTTCTGGTAACGCGCGCCGAGCAAAGTGCGGCTGAAGCGCGCCTGAAGGACGCCAAAGCCCAAATCGAAATTGAGAAAACTATCCTTAGTCAACATGATTTAACCGCGCCTTTTGACGGTGTAATTGTTCTGCGGGCGAAGGAGCTTGGTTCAATTCTAGCAGCGACCGAGCCTCTTTTTACTATTGCCGCGCCAGACACAATTTGGATTCTCGCCTACGTAGATGAGGTTCGTTCCGGTGATATCCGACTAGGCCAGTCTGTCGAGATAAGGCTCAGATCGATACCTAACGCCGCCTTCCAAGGCAAAGTTGAACGTATAGGAATCGAAAGCGACCGCGTTAACGAGGAGCGTAGAATATATGTGTCGTGCCAAGGCTGCCCTGAGACGTTCTACCTTGGCGAACAGTCAGAAGTTTACATCACGACAGCCGTTCTAGACGTCGCGCTGCTGATACCTGAAGTGGCAGTTGAGTTTATAGACAGCTCCCATGGCAATGTGTGGACGATTGAGAAGGGTCGTCTAGGCCGGCGGCAAATCACACTTGGAAAACGATCGCTCGATGGCCGCGTCGAAGTTAGCGCCCCCCTGCCAGAAGGAACAAGTATTGTCACTGTTGTGCTTCCCGGCTTTGCAGAAGGGCGGAGCGCAAGAATAGTGCACGACAGATGAACCTTGCCATTCGAGACATCCGGCACAATCTGGTTCGTTTCATCCTCACATGTGTTGGGCTCGCTCTTTTGCTTGGGGTCGTTCTATCGATGATCGGCATCTATCGCGGCCTGGTCTCGGAAGCGCTTACATTGATCAGATCGCCCGCTGTAAACCTTTGGGTTGTTGAGGCACATACTCGCGGGCCTTTCGCCGAAGCGTCCAGAATTCCCGGCGACACACAAGAGGCGATTGCGCGAATATCAGGTGTTGTCGCGGCTGGATCGGTCACTTATCAGTCTATCGACGTCGCGCGCGGTGATCGAAGGATCAGACTCTATCTGATTGGGTATGAACCTGGCCGCCTTGGTGGCCCGCACCAGATCGTTTTCGGCCGGAACATCGCCAAAAGCCGCTTCGAGCTCGTTGCGGACGCAAGCGCAGGGCTTCGGCTGGGCGAAAGAATTCGCCTCGGTCGCGATACCTTTACAGTAGTTGGATTGACGAAGGGGTTAGTTTCCTCTGGCGGAGATCCCGCCGCTTTCGTTTCGCTAAGAGATTCACAAAAGCTTCAGTTTGATCTCGCGCCACCCGCGGTACGGCGCGAGCTTGCACGCGGCGCAACCATTTCCAGCACCGACATTGTCAATGCCGTTGTCGTGCGTCTATCGCCTAACGTTTCTCCAGATACCGTTGCGGCAGATATCTTCCGATGGAAGCATCTGTCGGCACTTACTCAGGAACAGCAGGAAGCGGTTCTGGCGAAGTCAGTAATCGAGCGTGCACGACGTCAAATCGGCTTGTTCACTTCTATTCTACTTACTGTTTCGACGGTCATCATCGCTTTGATTATCTATACTTTGACCATCGACAAGATGCGCGACATTGCGACGTTGAAGCTAATAGGCGCGCCCAACACCACTATAGTGGGACTAATCGTGCAGCAAGCGCTCGCAATGGGCATCATAGGATTTGCAGTTGGCGCTTCACTCATCGTCTCCATGAAGGACCATTTCCCACGACGGGTTCTCTTACAGCCCGAAGACGCGATTGCATTGGGTGCGGTCGTGATAATTGTGTGCGTTCTTGCAAGTGGTTTGGGAGTGCGACTGGCACTCAAAGTGGACCCATCTGCGGCCCTGGGAGGATAGTCTGTGAGCGACGAACTCCTAAATAAGCCTCTCGTAAGAGTAGAAGCTGTATCCAAGCATTTTGGTGACGGCCCCACCCGGGTCGATGCTCTAAGAAATGTAACAATCGATGTATTTCCCCGTCAGATTGTTGCGCTGCTCGGGCCCAGCGGATCCGGAAAAACAACGCTTCTCAATGTCATTGGCTGCATTTCGGAGCCCAGCAGCGGACGAATAACTCTCGATGGAGATCTTGTTTACGACAATCGTTGGCTGCGATCAGATCTTCGCCGGCTTCGTTTGGACAAGATTGGCTTTATCTTTCAAAAGCACAATCTTATTCCATTTCTGGATAACACAGAGAATGTTGCAATAGTCTTGGTGCTAGCTGGTTACAGCTCTGACCAAGCACGCGATCGCGCTGTTGAATTGCTAGACTACCTTGAAGTCGGACATCGGAAGCACGCGATGCCATCGCAACTATCGGGGGGCGAGGCTCAACGAGTAGCCATCGCGCGGGCGCTCGCTAACCGGCCTCGAATCATCCTTGCAGACGAGCCTACTGCAGCTCTCGACTCACATCGCGCCGGAATAGTCATGGATTTATTGCGCAAGGTTGCAGTGGATCAGAATGCCGCAATTATTGCAGTAACTCATGACGATAAAATATTCGACCGCTTCGATCACATTTATCAATTGCGCGATGGCATGCTCAAGAACAACGAAGGCAGCCTTACCAGCGCAACGTAATTCAATCAGAATGCGTGTGTCGATTTTTAGTAGCCAATCTGCGCAGCAGAATAATCTAGCGAACCCTGTGCTCCCGTCTGCCGGCCAGTACCAAGCGAAAGGCGATTTATGATGCCAAGACCGCGGTCTACCAATTTGCCTAATTCAGCGCTGCTTCTGACGCTTATGTCTATCGGAGCCGTGTGGGTCGCCTCAGACATTGGCTATTACTTTCTGCTGCCCGCGCTCGATCAGAAGTCCAGCTACAATGACGGGCCGATTGCTGCCACCTTGTATTATGTTTTTTGGGTTGGTCTTGTAGTCATCGTCTTTTGGCCCCAGTACGCTCGTTGGTCACACCACGCCAGATGGGGGACATTTAAGAATCGTTTGGTCAGCGCACTCATCTGGTCAACTGCGTTCGCCTCAAGCGTTGCTTTTATCGCGTATGTCCTGCCAGCTTTACCGCAGTTTGACTGGCGCGAAACCTGGAATCCGCCTGAACTTCCACTGGCCACTCCTTGGTATTTCCTACCAAAATCGATCGAAATTCTTTTTCAGCAATTGCTTATTGTAGCTCTGACTATTGCGCTCGCCTCACACAAATTCAGCCTACGGAAGATATCGATCTGTTGCGCTTGCCTATTCGGAGCAGCACATCTTTTACTCGCCTTCGGCACCGTGCCATGGATATACGTTCTCCGATTTTCGGCACTAGCATCGCTTTTTGGTTTTGTGTTTCCGTATCTGATCTTGCGTGTGCCGAATGGCTTCGCCTATTCGTATGGTGTTCATTGGGCTTACTATGCCATGACCGTCATTATGGCGCGCACTATCGGATCGGGAAGCCTGTTTAACTATCTCAGGACGCTTTTTTGACCTTCGTAGATGCAGCAACACAAAGTTCGATTGTCAGCTCATACTGCCAGTAGTTTTTGATCCGGGAACGACATATCGCAGTTCACGCAATGGTCCGGCTTCTGAGAAATTCGTCACGAACGAGCAAAGCCGGCTCATTGACTTCTGTATAAAAACTAGCAGGTCGTAGTTTTAGGTACCCACCGCAGCCCCGCAACGGACTAGTCGAATAGAGTTGGCGCTTCGCTTTTAGGGGCCGCGATCCTGCTTCTGCTGGCCGGTGTAAACCCGAACTCGGACGCAATCCGCATCATGATCTCGGCCTGGCGGTTGGCGATCGTGAGATAGGGCGACTGCTGCGGATAGCCGGATGGGGATTTCACCATGGCGCCGTATTTCTGGATTTGCTCCATGGCCTCCGCCCAAAGCGCATAAGCTCCGCAGTAGGAAGCAAGTGCTGCCCGATCGAGATTTGTGAGAATACGAAGCTTCCCAAGTTCTACAACGAGCCGGTCCCACTCCCGTCTAGCAACGGGACCCAGCTCTGGCGGGCAGTCGGGAACCGAAGGCTCTGGTTTGGGCTCACGCTCGTTGAGCGGTCGCTTCCCGGGATTTCCGGCGAGAACTTTTAGCCGCGTAGGCTTCGGTCGACGACCGCGCATCAGAATTCTCCCGCACGCGCATGTGCGACTTCGCTGAAGGTATTTTCAGATTGCTGAAAGATCGCCTGCTTGCCGGAGAAGGCCTCCCAGCGGCGCACAGCAACGTCAACATAGAGCGGATCAAGCTCGACCGCGAAGCAGATCCGACCGCATGACTCAGCGGCAATCAGCGTCGTGCCACTGCCCAGGAAGGGCTCGTAGATCGGGTCCCCAGGACTTGAGTTGTTCAGCATCGGCCGGCGCATGCACTCGACCGGCTTCTGGGTGCCGTAAGCAGTGGTACGCCGAGCGCCAAACTGGCAAGAGTGAAATCAAAACCGCATCCATCACCTAACCCAAGGTCAAAACCATTTCAGAATGGAATGGCGGATTCCTTCAGAATGAAAAATCGGCTCTCCGCCAAGTCTCTATGATATTTAGAAGAATTGGTTGAGGACGCAGTCCTGTCGGGGCCTGTCTGGGCCGCAAAATACGTCCAAACAAGGAAATTTACAGGGAATTGGAAGAGACTGGGCTTTTTAAGGCTGGTCTGAACCAGAATTGGGCCGGAGCCTAAGCGCGAAACAACCAAAATTCCCTATGCGATTTAACAGGGAATTCTCGCCAGCTAACAGTGGCTTTTGCTTCAATTTACAGATGTATCGACTCTGCCCTGCCGCGATCATGACCTGACCTGGCTTTTTTGGACCAAGCGTTGTGAGAGAATGTCTTGGGAAAGGAGCTTTGGAGATGCCGAAGAAGAGGTTTAGTACAGAGCAGATTGTGACCCTGCTTCGTCAGATTGAAGTATCGATGGCACAGGGAAGATCAACGCCGGTGGCCTGCCGGGATGCGGGGATATCGCAGCAGAGCTATTACCGGTGGCGCAAGGAATACGGCGGCCTTGAACCTCGATCAGGCGAAGCGGATGAAGGACCTTGAGCGCGAGAATGTACGTCTGAAGCGCCTTGTTGCCGATCTATCGCTTGAGAAGCAGGTACTGAAGGAACGTTGCCTCGGGAAACTTGTAAGCCCCGCGCGACGCCGTCAGGCAGTAGAGCGCATTCGCCAGAAATACCATCTCTCGGAACGCCGTGCCTGCCGGGTCGTCAGTCAGCCGCGCGGAACACAGCGTTACACCACGATTGTTCGTGCCGATGAGGATGCGCTGACGGGGGCGATTGTGGCGCTGGCATCGCAGTACGGGCGGTATGGCTATCGCCGGATCCAGAAGCTGCTGTGTGATTCCGGCTGGGACGTCGGCTGTGATCGCGTACAGCGGATCTGGCGCCGTGAGGGGCTGAAAGTACCGCAAAAGCAAAGGCCGCGGGGCCGGCTCTGGCTCAATGACGGCTCCTGCATTCGGTTAAGGCCGCAGCACCGCCATCATGTGTGGAGTTACGACTTTGTGGAGGCGCAGACTCACGACGGGAGAAAGCTGCGGCTGATGACCTTGATTGATGAGTTTACCCGCGAATGCCTGGCGATCCGGGTAGCGCGACGGATAAACAGCTTCGGTGTGCTTGAGACGATGGCCGACGTCATGCTGACGCGTGGCGTGCCGGAGCACATCCGGTCTGACAACGGTGCCGAGATGACGGCGAAGATCGTGCGCAGTTGGTTTGCAAAGCTGGGAGCGAAGACGATCTACATCGAACCCGGCAGTCCCTGGGAGAATGGCTACTGCGAAAGCTTCAACGGCAAGCTACGGGACGAACTGCTCAACGGCGAAATCTTCTACAGCCTGAAAGAAACACAGATCGTCATCGAACAATGGCGAAAGCACTACAACACCATCCGGCCGCACTCATCGCTCGGATATCGGCCGCCTGCGCCACAGACGATGAACCCGTACCCGTCACCGCTGGATCAGGTCATGCAAATGCAATAGTCTCTATCACGCTGGTACAAATTATCCGTCAGGCCAAATGCTGCGACGCTGTATCGTTTCTTTATCCAAAGGCCGAGGGAAGCGAATATGCCCAAGCACAAATAAGCGAACACTTCGTATTTTATCGTCCAGAGCGGATTATTTACTGCTCCACTGATGGGCACGTTCTGAAATACCAATGGTGGTGTAGCCACTTGCTGGAAGTTGATCGGGACTAAAAACGGGTAAAGCCAAGTGTTGAGATCGCTGAAATAGCGGCTTAGCGTTGCGCCCGTTACAACCGGGCCCATGATGAATGAAAAGAACAGCCCGAAGCCAATAAGTGCAGGCACAATCCGAAAGAGACGAGCGCGAGCATAGCGCGCCATGTTCTTATTCATCAAAACGCTGCGGCAAAGCGTAAGCCCGGAAATCACAAAGAAAATGTGTACTGCATGCTGTCCTAGAGTGAGGGAAGTAAGATTATAGAGCGGTTCTTTCGAGCCAATTCCGTACGGAACTAAAAACAAATGCGAGATGATAACGAGCATAGCAGCGATCAATCGAACGAGATTGAACGAGTTTCGTCCCGGCACGGTAGAGTCAGCCAGCACTTTGGCTTGAAAATCTCTCATGGTTCGCAAAGGTGCCCCGGAACATAAAGCGCGGGGCGCACACTTGCGCCCCGCGATTCTTGTTATTTCTTTTCGCGTCTGATTTTCGTGATCGTTATCTGTCCGTTGATCCGATCAGCCTCGAACATGACTTTGTCCCCGACTGTCAGTCCATCCAGCATCTTTGCGTCTTGAACCCGTAGGACCATCGTCATTTGATCCATATCGAGGTTCTTGATTGGGCCATGACGCAGCGTAACTTTTCCCTGCTCCTTATCGATCTTCTTAACTTCTCCATCGGTCTCGTTTGACTGTGCAAACGACGCCGAAACGACAGAGATGAAGAGTGCAATCATAAGGAATAGGCGAACGATAAAGGTCTTAAGCATCTTCTGCTCCAATTTTGTTGTCATTACTTGACGAAGATTTTGCCCTGCATACCCGCTTCTCGATGGCCCGGAATCAAGCAGGCAAAGTCAAACTCGCCGGCCTTCGTAAATTTCCAATAGATTTCTCCGTTCTCCTTTGCTTTCAGTCTCTTTGACTGCGGATCGTCGTGCTCCATGTCCGGATTCTTTTTCATTTCTTCTGCGTGGGCATCAATCTCTTGCTTTGTTCCAAGTACAAATTCGTGCTCGACTGCACCTACGTTCCGAATCACAAACTTGATCTGCTCGCCTTTTCGGATCGTGAATACATCGGGAATGAAAACCATCTTCGTTCCCGCTTCTTGCATTTGAACGACTATCGTTCGCGAGGGTTTTGACTTGTCTCCGGGCTCGCCGTACTCGGTCTCGCCTTCGTGACTATGCGAATGACCTTTTGTGCCAGGACCGGCCCAAGCAATTGCACCCGTAATCAAGAGCAGCCCAATGCTCTTCAGCAGCGTGTTTCTCGTTTTCATCTCACCTTCCTCTTAATGATGGCCGGTATGGCCTTTCGGTTTCTTCGCTTTCAGTTCGATTGAAGGAGTGTCTGTATTTTTCTCGGGCGATTGTTGGGGTGCAATTTTGACTTCACCTTTGTACTCGTACGAAACCGTACCAGCTGGATGCTGATACCAACCCGGATCACCGTAGTCGTTGCGCGCCAAGCCCTCGCGAATTTTCACGACCGAGAACATTCCGCCCATTTCAAGCGGACCAAACGGTCCCGTCCCCGTCATCATCGGCAGAGTGTTGTCTGGCATAGGCATTTCCATCTCCCCCATTTCCGCCATGCCAGTGCTCCCCATCGCCATATAATCCGGAACCTGTTTCGTTATTCGCTTGATAAGATCGCGTTTATTGACTCCGATGAACGTTTTCACGTCGTGTCCCATTGCATTCATTGTGTGATGGGACTTGTGGCAGTGAATTGCCCAATCACCTGGTTCGCTTGCAACAAACTCAAATGCCCGCATCGCGCCGACAGGAATGTCGATAGAGACTTCTGGCCAGCGAGCAGACTCTGGAACCCAACCACCGTCAGTTCCTGTGACCGCGAAATCGTAGCCGTGCATGTGTATTGGGTGGTTCGTCATCGTAAGATTGCCGACGCGCACGCGAACGCGATCATCTTTTCGTACTACGAGCGGATCGATACCTGGAAACGCTCGACTGTTCCAAGTCCAGAGGTTGAAATCGAGCATAGTCATGACCTTCGGCACGTAAGCTCCGGGGTCGATATCGAAAGCGTTCAACAAGAATACGAAGTCACGGTCGACGCGATGAAGTCTAGGATCCTTCGGATGCACAACGAAGAATCCCATCATGCCCATCGCCATTTGGACCATCTCATCCGCGTGCGGGTGGTACATAAACGTCCCGCTCTTTTTCATGACGAATTCGTAGACAAAAGTTTTTCCCGGTGGGATGTGCGGTTGCGTCAGCCCCCCCACTCCGTCCATTCCGCAAGGCAGCAACATGCCGTGCCAATGAATGGTCGTGTGCTCAGGAAGTCTGTTGGTAACAAAAATGCGAACCTTGTCGCCTTCTACGCACTCGATTGTCGGACCGGGTGACTGGCCGTTGTAACCCCACAGGTGAGCTTTCATTCCTTTAGAAATCTCTCTAATGACGGGCTCAGCGATGAGATGGAATTCCTTCCAGTCGCCGTTCATTCTCCAAGGCAGCGTCCAACCATTGAGTGTAACAACAGGCTGATAGTCGCGACCTTCCTTCGGGAAAAGCGGCGGCTGCATATTTGGGCTTGTCATGGTTGGAGCTTCAGGGATGCTCGCAGCTTGGCTCCGCCCGCTTATTAGGCTGGCGCCAGCCATCACAGCAGCGGTGCCCAGAAAATTTCTTCGATTTAGCATTCTTGTACTCCGTTCAATGTCCACCAGTGTCGTTGCCGGCAGCTGGTGTTGCAGATGTGTTGGCAGCTGCCGATCCGCTGCTTCCACCGACAACGGCAGAAAACAAATTCACGCTCGACAGCCAGAAGTTTCGTTGCGCCTCAATTGCCGAGACATTGGCTGCAATGCGTTGCCTCGCCTCTGTCAGGAGTTGGAAAACATCGATTTGCATTGCGTTGTAACGAAGCAGCATTTCGTCAGATATCACTTTGCGCAGCGGGACTATTTCCCGCTGATAATGCGCGGCTAGTTGGTAGGAGGCTTGATATGCGCGATAAGCTTCTCTCGCTTCCGAGCGAACATTGACCGCCTTCTCCTGAAGCCGGTTTAGCGCCTGGCGATAAGTAAGTTCAGCCCCACGAACCTTAGTCTCACCAAGATCAAATATCGGGACTTGGATTTCTATTTCAACGCCCGTCGTCCGAAAGCGAGCGCCATCAGCCTCTCGAGTTGTGTTTCGCATCCCGCTCAATTCAAAAATTGAGATAAATCGGGTTGCATTCGTTAGCTCATAGGTTTTGGCTAGAACATCGAGATCGATGCGGAGAGACTGAAGATCCACGCGATGCAGAATTGCATCTCGTTCGATATAAGGCGCAGCTTTTGCTGAGGGTGGCAGTTGCGGAAGCACACTAGCCAACCGAAACTTTACTTCTGATCCCCAGAGACCTAAGAGCCGAGTAAGTTTTTCGCGATCCGAAGATGCCGTTAGGCGCGCTGCGGCAAGTTGGCCCGTTATTTCTGCGTAGAATACCTGGTCTCGGGCTTGATCCAGTTTATTGACGGCACCAGTCGTCCCAAGTCTACGCATCAATTCACTTGCTGACTGGGCAACAGATTGCGTTTCTTCCAGAAAAGCGACCGTCTGCTGGCTCGCCACTGCCTGATAGTAGGCGCGCCGCACATCACCAGCTAATGAGAACACCTTCTCGGCAGTCTTAAGCTTGGCCTGCTTGAATCGATCCGCAGCGATTTCTGCGCGTGCAGGTAGCGTTGCAAGAGCAATCACATTCGCAACAATCCGGCGCTCAACTTCAAGTTCGACTACACTGGACAACCGAGCCACAGAGATAGTTGGTGACGGCGGCAAACTCGCCGACACCATTGCTGTCTGAGCGATGCCCAGCTCATTGAAAGCTGCCTGCAAACCAGCATTTCGAAGTAGTGCAATCTGAACTGCAGCATCGGCACTTAGTGGTCGCGCCAATAACGTTTTCAATCGGGCTTCAATAGCTGGGGCACTATCTTCGTCTCGAATTACTAGGTCCTGGCGGACTGCCGCGGAGGTGAGTTCTGCGACCTCGTTGAGGCCGCCATCCGGAGTGATCGCCTTGCAACCCGCGAGGAAAACGACGCCGAGAAATGCAGCAAGTTTCGCGGGTTTTCCTGCGAGCGAATCTACGCGATGTCGATTCATAAAAATGCCCATCGCGTTCACCGCTTCTGCCTTGGAGTAACGTTCTGGTTCTGCTCAAGCCATGATCCCGGCTCGACAGGACGCTGGCTGATGTAGCCACGCACTACAGAACTATTGACCACCGCAGGGGTCGCAGCGGACGGGTCTGCTGAACGAACATAATTAGAGGGAAGTGGTGAAGTGCATGCCGAAACGGCCAGCGCGATAGCGGCAGCCAAAATAGATATGCGACTCTTTGCGCCCGCGGCAGACAACACTGCCGAAAAGCGCGCACTTTGCGCGAACATATCGTCCTCTCAATCAAATTGAACTACTCGCAAGCCGTAGCCTGCGGGGCACATCAACTAGATCAGAGTGCGATAGGAGGTGGATTTAGGAGACTAACTTCAACGCCTACAAGAAATCCAGCCAGCGACGGAACAAGTGAGCTGGAGACAAAGTGGCGTCGAAAAAGAGTGGAAAATTCAGATGTAATTGCCGAAATGCAAAGCATTCCGCAGCAAATTTTCGATTTGCTTTGTTTGCCTTTGTGCTGAACACCAAACGGCATTCCGGCCTGCTCGTCGGCATCAATTGCAACCTCATTCATTGCGCCCGCATCCGCATGCATCGAATGATCATCTGAGCGATCTTTTGAGATGCAATGGGGCGACAAAGCACCATTCGTGACAGCCAAAGCCGCAGGCGGCGCAACCACGCAGAATGCGTAGACCGCCACCAACCAAATGGCGCCACGAACCCGCAAGTTATGGTTGACCCAACGAAACATGATTGAACTATAGGTTCCGCAACCGATTGCAGCAACCCAAGATGCTCTTAAATCGATGTTCCGGGCCGACAAATTGCTGTGGTTCTACAAGCTCATAGCCACTCATGAGGTATTCACCCTCCGGAACTCCGTAATTGGTCCGTTGTGAATGGGGAATCACTGGAATGTAACCTCAAAGCTGTACATCGCCATGCTGCAAATACCTTGTAGCTTGGAGCCACTGCGCTGAGGCGGAACATTCACCATCGTTTCGCCGCTTATCGGTAAGGTTTTTCGGAATCCCAGTGCCGGAATAGCAAGGGCCAAAGAACAATCGAGAGTGCCCGCGGTCTTGATTCTTATTGTTGTTGGCAGGTCTGCCTTTGCAAGCGTTTTGACAGGATTGTATCCCTCCCCCGCTTCAATGATGATTTCTTGCTCGCCCCCCGACAATTTTACATTTGGCGAAACGCTCTGCGCGTCAGCTAGAACGGCGGAAGCAAGTAGGCCGAGAACTGCAAGTCCGATAAGAGTTGTATGTTTCATTTTTTCATCTCCTTAAAAGCTAAACATTGGCGAAATTAGACCGGCAATAGCCAAGCTGTTTACGATGTTGAATACGGCAAACGCGATCACGGATACTCCTGCCGTCTTGAAGAAGATTGACGACGACTGCTCGCCCCTGAAACCCAGCGATCCGAAGCTCAGCAGCGCCAGTACAGGAAACGTTCCAAGCGCGAACATTGTCATCGTTAAAGCACCGGCCACGAAGCTGCCGGATGACAAAGTATAAAACTGCATCGCTTGCGTGAAAGCGCAGGGAAGCACAAACGTTATCGCCCCCATCGTCAGCGGACCAAACAAGGGACTGACGGGCTTAGATTGATTCAATCGTCGGGAGACTATCGACGGCAAGGTAAAGGACAACGACGACGGCCAAACATCCAGCAGCCTTATGCCAAGCAGCAACATAATTAACCCCACCGCAAAGGTCAGAACAAACATCGCCGTGGCGGACAACTGGAAAATGCTACCTGCAGCTCCTATCGCCCCTCCGAGGAGGAAAAACGCAAGAAAACGGCCTAGATGGAAAAGCACCTGGGGGCCAACCGTATGGCCGCTCTTTGCATAGTTTGCGGATACGGAGAGTACCATTCCCCCAACGACGGCCATACAAGTTGAAATGGAAGCGACGACACCAATAAGAAATGCTGTTGCGTAGGACATCGCGTCTGCGCGAACGAGTCGAACAACGCCAGCTTTTTGCAAGAATATATACAGAGCAATGAACGCGACAGCAGCTGGAAGCGCGACCAAAAAGTCCGCCCACCGTACGTTCTTTTTCTCAGGTTCGAGGGAGACAGCATAGCCATAAGGAGAAAGTGCGCCCGTCAAGACAACTGCCAGCTTCTCCGGCAGCATTGGGAAAATCCCGGTAACGCTAATCTTCTTTGTTCGCAGATCAGCCTTCGCGGACTGAACTCCGTCTACGTTCATGGCTTCCATTTGCGTCAATGTCTCGCACGCCCTGCAATACATTCCATGGACGAAGAATTCGTGAGTGGTGAAAGTTTGCTCGTTCATAATCTCACCGCCTTCAACCGGAGCGAATTGCTCACAACGGAAACGCTGGAGAAAGCCATCGCTGCGCCCGCGAAGGCGGGGTTAAGCAACCATCCAAAAACCGGGTAGAGTAACCCTGCAGCTAGCGGTATTCCGACCAGGTTGAAAGAGAATGCCCAGAACAAATTCTGCTTGATGCCACGCATAGTGAAGCGTGAAAGACGAATTGCTTTCACTAACTTTGAGATATCCCCATTCAATAGCGTAATGCTGGCGGCTTCAATTGCGACGTCCGTCCCAGTCGCCATCGCGATTCCGATATCGGCTTGGGCAAGTGCGGGAGCATCGTTGACGCCGTCCCCGGCCATTGCAACGACTTTTCCATCACCTTGCAATTCTTTGATTTTATCAAACTTGTCGCGCGGTAGTACTTCCGCATAGACCTGATCGATACCAGCAAGCGACGCTATGTGATCAGCCGTATTTCGGTCGTCGCCCGTAAGCATTACAACTTTAATCTGCATCTTCCTTAGTTCGGAGACGGCCTCTATCGCTTCTTTCTTAAGCGGATCAGCGACAAGAACTACCCCTAGCAGCTTCTTAGTCTCCGATAGAAAAACCGGAGTACGGCCACGCTTCGTTTCTTGTGCAATAAGTGCTGCATCGAAACCGACACCGATCTCCTGCATAAGTCGCGCATTACCTGCAAAATAGCTTACGCCGTCGATTGTCGCCCGGATTCCTTTTCCTTCGATAGCTTCGAATTCTTCTATTTTGGAAAGAGCAATACCTTTCTCTTGAGCATGCGTAGTTATTGCATGCGCAATTGGATGCTCGGATCGAGACTCGAGACTTGCGAGGATGGATACGATTCCGGTTTCCGCCACCGCTTCTTGCGGCATCACAGAGACAACGCGCGGCTTACCTATTGTTAGTGTCCCGGTTTTATCGACAACGACAACGTCAACGTTTCGTAGTTTTTCGAGAACGCCGGCGTCTTTTACAAGAATTCCATCCTTTGCACCCTTGCCCACGCCAACAATAATCGCGGTCGGCGTGGCAAGACCAAGCGCACAGGGACAAGCAATCACGAGCACGGCGACAAAACAGACTAGTCCGTAGGAGAAAGCTTGCGCGAAACCCAGGTACTGAGTGCCAATCGTCACCCAAGCGATCAAAGATAGGGATGCAATTCCAATAACCGTCGGCACAAATATTGCGGAGATTCTGTCAGCGAGAGCCTGAATTGGAGCGCGGCTACCCTGCGCGTCCTCAACCATTTTGATGATCTGGGATAGCAAAGTTTCACTGCCTACTTTTATGGCGGCGAAAGTAAAGCTCCCACGAGTATTCAGCGTGCCAGCTGCTACGTGATCCCCTTTTGACTTCTCGACGGGCATCGCCTCGCCCGTCAACATTGCCTCGTCCACAAAAGACGAACCGTCCACCACGGTTCCATCGACAGGGATCTTCGATCCAGGACGCACGACAACGATGTCGCCGACCACGACATCACTAATACCCACTTCGACTTCGGTTCCATTTCGGATAACCGTTGCTACTCTTGCCTGAAGACCAAGTAGCTTCTCGATGGCGTCACCTGTTCGCAGCCGGGATCGCGCCTCAAGAAATTTTCCTAGAGTAATGAATGCAATTAGAACGATGGTGACATCGTAGTACTTGTGCTGAACATCCACGTAAGCCTTTAGCGGCGCCTCGAAGGCCGTTACAGCAAAGCTATAGATAAACGCCGCAACGGTGCCCAACCCGATCAACGTATCCATATTGGCAACGCCATAGCGTAGGAATCGGTAAAGCCCTTGTAGGTAAGGCGTCCCGATCACCGTCAGCGAGTACGTCGCGAAAATAGGGAGCACCGCATTAAAAAACGTTCGCCAATACTCGTTTGGTGCTGCGACAAACTTGAATTCCGCAAGAATCTCCCACGCCATGACGGCGATGCTGAAGATCGCAAGAGGAATCGCGGAGAGCACTTTGGTCTGCAAACGACGCAATGCGAGAAGCTTCTCTGACTTTTCGTCAGATGCACTTGCAACTGGGTTAGCTGGACTGCCGGCAACGGATAGCGAATATCCAAGCGGCTTTACTGCTTCGGAAAGTGCACTGAGGTCAGCGTTTCCTTTTCGAAACTGAATCTTCGCAGTTTCGGTCGCATAGTTCACATCGACCGAATCCACGTCCGGGAGTTTCTTAAGTGTTTTTTCGACGATGACCGCGCATGACGCGCAGTGCATACCCTGCACTTTGAAATTCTCTTGAATAGCCATGTTGCTTCCTCGACACCGCACGAAAATCTGGCGGGCTTGGTTAAGTCACTCAAAAGCATTGGACATAGGGATGTAGGTGGCATCATCGATGCCGGCTCCATCCAACTAGCCAATTTTCAGATGAGGCTACTGTCGAGGAGGATGAAACGGCGTCTCAACCAGTCGAGACACCATTTGCTTTATCACAAGGGGCTGGGACGAGGCTGATCGCCAATCACGGGAAATTAAAACTGGTTGTTCGAACCCAACAAAAGTGAAGCACTTCAGTGCACAGAGGCCCATAGCAGCACAATCAGGCATGATTTGATCACAGGGATCTCCTATCGCCTTATCGCAATCGGAATGCTCCATAGCAGACACAGTATTGCCCGCAGCGAAACTACCGGAAACCGGCAAAGCCGCTACAGACAACGCTATCAGCGCCGCCATAAAGATTCGGATTGCACCTGCCATCAAGACCTCTAGAGGATTGTACCAGCGCCTTTGCATTGCGGTCAAACCCACCAAAACATGAGGGATTGGTTGCATGATGGCGCAATAGTGGCATTCCGAACGATCAGTAAAAGCTTAAGCGACACGAATAACGCCCTTCATACCACCTACGTCGTGTTCGAGAATGTGACAGTGAAACATCCAGTCGCCAGGATTGTCAGCGACGAAAGCTATCTCCACTTCCTCTCGCGCGGTGATCAATACTGTATCAAGCCACTCTCGATACTTCGCCGGCTGTCCATTACGAGAAAGCAAGCGGAAAGCGTGTCCGTGTAAATGCATGGGGTGTGGCCAGCCTGACCTGTTCACTACCTTCAAAACACAGCTTTGACCGAGCTTAAGGGTGGCCATTGGCTTGTGAACGTGACTCGTTGCTGCGACACCGTTGATAGCCCAGAACAACCTTTTGCGAATAAGAGCGCGCAAATCGAGCTCCTCGTCATCGACGATTGCTGATTGCATGCCACTCATCATGCCTCCGTCGAGAACAATTTCATGTCGGACAGCAGACGCTATGTCAGGCTCCGGCAATTGATTTGGGGAAAGCTGAGGAGATCCAGAGCGAGCCTTTTCTGATCGCTTGGTACCGTAAGCAAAATTGAGCAGCCGATAGTCGCGCCCACGATAGTAGCGATCAACTACCCTATACTTGCCGTCCGCTTCTCCATTGAAATCCAGCAAGACATCGATCCGCGTCCCTGGTGCGAGAACAACCAGCTTATTTTCGGGGCTATGAGGTTCGACCGAATGACCGTCATAAGCGATGATCAATGGCGAATGATTTTCGAAATCGAGACCAAAAATCCGCGCCGTCGCAGCATTAATCATCCTCAGACGAATGCGTTCACCCGCTTCAACGGCGACGTTTTCAACGACGTGGCCATTCACTGTAACAGTATTTCCGATCCTTCCTGCATGCGTGATGTCGTGCAAATGGCCAAAGTCATTCGAAATCGAAGCGTCGCTCTGTAAACGCCAATCGCCGAGCACCCACGTGATTTCTCTGTCTACTGCAAGCGGCTCTTTGTCTTCGACAATCAGGGGGCCGTAGAGACCTCTTCCAACCTGCTCAAAGCTTCGCTGATGAGGATGATACCAGTACGTCCCTGCGTCAGGACAAACAAAACTGTACTCGAACTCTTCGCCTGACTTAATTGGTTGTTGCGTAAGATACGGAACGCCATCCATACCGTTCGGCAGCCTAATCCCATGCCAATGGACAGTCGTCTCCTCGCGCAATTCGTTCTTCACACGAACGCGGAGCTGGTCACCACGTCGCACTCGGATTTCGGGGCCAGGTACGGCGTTATTAAACGCCCATAGATTTGTTGGAGTACCAAGGCGGACCAAATCTACTTTGGATTCTGAAGCGAAAAGTTTGACTACTTGCTCGGAGGCCGACAACGCTTTGCCTGAAAAATAGAGCGAAGACAGCAATCCGCCTGCACCTAGAACCAGTTGGCGTCGATTCATTCGAATTGATTGAAGTGCCATAATAAACTGCCGGATAACTGCTCAGCCCCTGACTTACCACATCGGCGCTCATTCAGACAGACGAGATAGAGCCGGGCGAATGCCCGGCTCTAAATTCGTGGGCGTTCCGGATTTAACCGCCGATGTTTCCGTAGGTACGGCGAAGCTCAAGACGCACGTTCGGATCGGCATCGCGTCCTGCGAACTCGTTACCCACCCAAACATCATGGGGATGAACAGCCTGCACTTGCGTTACTTTCCTCTGATGTGCCTCGGCAGTAGTTGCAAAAACGCTCGCGCCGCTGACAGCAACCACGGTGGCGACAGAAAGCGTCGCCAATGCTTTGGTAAACATTGATCGTCTCCATTTTGGAGCGAGAGAATTTTCTCGCTTGAAGACAGGTTCGTTTTGTCCTTCAAAAAGGTTACAGTGTACGAACGTAAGCCTTGCGGCGGACCCTTCATTCGTGCTGTAGCGCATCCTGCATGACCACTTCAGTGCAAGATCAAAACAATCGAATTGGCGCGATGATGAAAGCTGCGCAGGCTGGCGATGGAGCAGCCTATTCCCAATTGCTATCTGAAATAACACCTAGGCTGCGAAGAATTATCCAGCGAAAACGCGCATTTCAGAACATCCAAGACATCGAAGATTTGGTCCAGGATGTGCTTCTATCCGTGCATTCTGTAAGGGCCACATACGACCCACAAAGACCGTTCTTTCCCTGGCTCCTTGCAATTGTACGAAACCGGCTTGCTGATGGAGCTCGTCGCTATGCTCGAACCAATCGCAATGAGGTGCTAGTCGATGAGCTACCTGTAACCTTTGCTGACGAGCAAGCGAATATAGAAAAAGAGCTTTATCGAGACCCCCAGCTTCTAAAGCAGGCCATAGAAAAACTTCCGAAAGGTCAGCGTGAGGCAATCGAGATGCTGAAACTGAAGGAAATGTCGCTCAAAGAGGTCTCATCCAAGACCGGCACCAGTATCGCGTCCCTAAAGGTTTCAGTGCATCGAGGAATTGCGGCATTGCGGAAATCGCTTGGAAATAAGGAGTAAGTCGTGGATACGAATTCCCTTATTCAGCAATTGGCAAGCGGCTCGAACCCGACGCGCCCACTATCAAATCCATGGGCACGAACAGCCGTATGGCTGGCAATATCTGTGCCCTATGTTCTTTTAGTTGTGCTGATCATATCTCCTCGCGGGGATATTCTCGAAAAATTGGGAGACAGCAGATTTCTGATTGAGCAATTTGCAGCTTTGGCAACAGGCTTCACAGCAGCCGCAGCGGCCTTCGCGTCTACTATTCCTGGGTATAACAGAAAGTATCTTTTGCTTCCTGTTCTACCTCTTGCAGCCTGGCTCGCGACCCTAGGTGTTGGCTGCCTGCTCGATTTTTCGCACCATGGAGTCAATGGCATCACTTTTCATGCGGATTGGTTTTGCATACCTGGAATCGTGATCGTAGGTATAGTTCCAGGACTCACGATTGCGCTGATGCTCAAGCGCGGCGCGCCCTTAACTCCCACACTATCAACGAGTCTTGCCGGCTTGGCTGCCGCTGGAATCGGCGATTTCGGTCTGCGTCTTTTCCATCCTGAGGATTCGGGTCTGGTTGTACTCGTTTGGCAGCTCGGAACTGTTTTTATGCTTTCGCTACTTGCCGGCTGGGCAGGACGATATGTGCTGAACTGGCGCTCAAAAATTGCAGCGGAAAGCCTTCGATTGCCAGCGTGACTGTCACCGATATCGAATCTTGCAATCTTTCGGTCGAACGGTTGTCTCAATAACAACATCCGTTTCAACTTCTTGAACGCGAAAGCACCTGCATCAATTCAGTAATTTTTTTGCGCTGCTCTGCTTTATTGCCGCTTTTGATTGCGCCCTCGACACAATGGCTAACGTGATCGCGCAAAATTTCTTCTTCAGCCCGCTGCAAAGCCGCCTGTACTGCAGAAATTTGCGTCACAATATCAATGCAATAACGGTCGTCAGCGATCATTGCCGCTAGTCCGCGAACTTGGCCTTCAATACGGTTGAATCTTTTCAGAATTGAAGTCTTGGCTTGATCATTCATATGCTCTATATACCCCCCTAGGGTATCATTTGCAAGGACAGCAGACATGTCTACCAGTTCGCATTCTGACAAGCATCACGCCTGCTGCAGCAGCCATGCCGAGACACACAGCCCACAGAACCACATGGTTAAAGACCCGGTATGTGGAATGTCGGTCGACCCACATACTGCGAAGCACAAAGCGGTTCACAATGAACAGACTTACTATTTTTGCTCAGCTGGTTGCCGAGATAAGTTTGTAAAAAACCCTTCCGCGTATTTAGGTGACAAGCCTGCAACTAAGGAAGTGCCGGCTGGCACGATTTATACGTGCCCTATGCATCCTGAAGTTAGACAGGTGGGTCCTGGCTCGTGCCCCATTTGCGGCATGGCGCTTGAACCAGAACTTGTATCTGCTGACACGCCTGCGAACCCAGAACTTGCTTACATGAATCGGCGCTTTTGGATCGCGCTGGTCTTGACCATCCCAATTCTCTTCCTCGAGATGATCCCACACATTACGGGAATTAGTTTCGTCCCTGCCAATTGGTCGAATCCGCTTCAATTCGCGCTAGCGACGCCAGTTGTTCTTTGGGCGGGCTATCCATTCTTCGAGCGCGGATGGAAGTCCGTGATCTCGGGCAACTTGAATATGTTCACACTAATTGCGATGGGCACCGGCGTCGCATGGCTATACAGTGTGGTTGCCGTCTTAGCGCCGCAAGTATTCCCTGCCGAATTCCGCGACCATCATGGCAATGTCGCCGTCTATTTTGAAGCGGCGGCTGTTATCACTGTGCTTGTGCTACTTGGTCAGGTGCTGGAATTACGCGCCCGCGAGCAGACTTCCGGCGCTATCCGCGCCTTGCTCGATCTTGCTCCTAAACATGCACGCAGGTTGAAGGAGGATGGTACCGAGGAAGACATCGCCGTTGATGTCATCGCCGTCGGCGAAAAACTAAGGGTGCGCCCTGGCGAGAAAATTCCCGTCGATGGACAAGCGTTGGAAGGTAAATCCTCTATCGATGAATCGATGGTGACCGGGGAATCTATGCCGGTGTCGAAGAAAGCAGGAGATCGCCTAATCGCTGGAACGATCAATCAAACGGGCGCACTCGTGATGCAGGCGGACAAGATCGGGCGCGATACTATGCTCTCGCAAATCGTCCAGATGGTAGCCGCGGCGCAGCGTTCCGCAGCACCTATTCAAAGACTCGCTGACCGCGTTTCCGGCTGGTTCGTACCTCTTGTGATTGCGATAGCGTTTCTGGCGTTCGCTGCGTGGGCGATTTTTGGACCGGAACCGCGGTTCGGATACGGATTAGTAGCCGCAGTTACAGTTCTCATCATTGCATGTCCATGCGCTCTGGGACTTGCGACACCGATGTCGATTATGGTCGGCGTTGGTCGCGGAGCTCAGATGGGCGTACTTGTTAAGAACGCCGCCGCCTTAGAGCGGCTGGAGAATGTAGACACGATTGTTGTCGATAAAACTGGCACCCTTACAGAAGGCAAGCCACGACTCACAAAATTGTATGCTCACAATATCGAGGAAAATGAATTACTTCGGTTGGCAGCCAGTGTTGAGCGAGCGAGTGAACATCCTCTTGCGATCTCCGTGGTGAACGCCGCCAATGAAAGAGGACTAACACTATCGGGAGCTACGGATTTCGATTCGCCAACTGGAAAAGGTGTCGTCGCAACCGTCGACGGAAAGCGCATCGCACTCGGAAATTCCAACTTTCTGAGCGAACTCAGAGTTCCTACTGAGACATTCACTGCGAAAGCAGAAGACGCGAGGAAATCGGGTGCAACAGCAATCTACGTTGCTATCGATACTTCCGTTGGTGGCATTCTCGTAATTGAAGACCCTATTAAAGGCACAACCCGAGAAGCGTTGGCCTCTCTTAGAGCAGAAGGCATTCAAATCGTAATGTTGACGGGAGACAACTTGACAACTGCAAAAGCAGTTGGCGATCAACTCGGAATTACGGAGGTCAAGGCTGAAGTCCTACCGGAGCAGAAAAGTCAGGTCGTTGCGCAGCTTCGTTCGGAAGGACGAATTGTTGCCATGGCCGGCGACGGCGTGAACGACGCACCCGCGCTGGCAGCTGCCGATGTAGGAATTGCAATGGGCACTGGAACAGATGTCGCCATCGAGAGCGCAGGCGTGACCCTTTTAAAGGGTGACCTTGTTGGAATCGCGAGAGCCCGGAGTCTCTCCAGAGCAACCATGAAGAACATTCGTCAAAACTTGTTCTTCGCGTTTCTCTACAATGCGGCAGGCGTACCAGTAGCCGCCGGCGTGCTCTATCCGATATTCGGAATTTTGCTCTCACCGATTATCGGCGCCGCCGCAATGGCGTTGTCTTCAGTCAGCGTTGTAGGAAATGCCTTGCGGTTACGTTCTGCAAAGCTTTGACGGGGCTACCGGAACGATTGCAATCGGATCGCGTTGAGAAAAGTAGTCTGTAGGAGGACGAATATGAAATATGCCTTGGTGGCCGCGTTGCTCGCGTCGTTGAGCGTCGCAAATGCAACCGCAGTGCTGGCGCAATCAAAGCAATGTCCGAGTGGAGAAAATTACGACACGAAGCAGCAGAAATGCGTAAAGCATGGTGACTGATTGAACGACCAAACGTTTTCGCGGCTACTCCGTTGAAGAGTAGCCGCGGATCGTACTTCAATTAGAAAAGTACTATCGTTTGACGGAATCTAATCGTGTCCACACTTGTGAACTTCGACCGTCAGATGGCTCAGACGCATCGTTTCTAGTTTTTCTTTGTAATGTTCTGGGGACTGCGGAGTGTCCGACACCAGCGAAATAATAGCCGCGTGATGGCCAGGACCTACTTGCCAAAGGTGCAGGTCAGAAACTCTATCGCCACCCTTCTCCAGTCGCTCGCGAACGTGCTCGTGTAAGCCTCGATCTTGAACGAAATCCAGCAATGTAGCGGCAGAATTTGTGATGAGGCCGACGGCCCATCGACCGATTACGATTGCGCCAACTATCCCAATAATCGGGTCAAGCCAAACCCAGCCCAAATGGCTGCCAGCGAGCAGTGCGACGATGGCGAGGACCGAAGTAAAAGCGTCCGCGAGAACATGCACATAAGCAGCTCGCAAATTCTGATCGGTGCTAGTTCGCGAATGATTGTCATGGTGATTATCATGCGCTTCGTGGTGATGATGACTATGAGCGTGAGAACCACTTGGATCCCACAAGAGCCAGGCGCTCGCTAAATTTACTGCTAGCCCAATGGAAGCCACCACCGTCGCCTCTCCAAACCGAATAGGAACGGGAGACATCAAACGAACGATGGACTCGTAGGCGATTAAAATCGCGATTAACCCGAGTATCAAGGCGCTCGCAAAAGCAGCTAGATCACCAACTTTACCAGTACCAAAGCAAAAGCGTGAATCCTCCGCGTGCTTTCTTGCGTAGGTGTATGCGAATGCAGAGATCCCTAGTGCTGCCGCATGCGTCGCCATGTGCCAGCCGTCCGCAAGCAATGCGAGAGAGCCGAATACAGTGCCAGCGACTATCTCTGTGACCATCATCAAGAGCGTCAACGCAACAACGAGTTTCGTTCGCCTCTCGTTGCGATGGTGGTCGTCGCCAAGAAATGAGTGGGTATGGGTCCACGGCTCTATAGAATGTGAATGCATCAGGGCACCTGTGTTGTGCGACTCATGAGACGGTCACGCGACGCAAAGCGGAAAGCCTTGGCTTTGGGCTTCTACTGTTACAAGGCTCGCATATTCTAGGCTAATGGCAAAAATCGGGGTGCTGGTGCATTTAGGAGCTGCAGCGTCTGCTGATGCGCCAGAAGCGAACTCGATAGCTTTGCGGCCAAAGCTATCGTGTGAAAATTGGATGGCTTCTCCGCAAAAGCTAATAAGTTCAGAATTAACCAGTTGCCACTGTTAAGCATCTTTTGCAGCTAAACGTACTAGATTGAATGAATTCTTTTCCGGATCGAGAATATCAGCGAGCTTGGTTTTATTCATTTCAATCGCCAGCTGGTTTCACGTCAAGAATTCTTCTGGCGAGCTTTCTCAATGTCCCGCACGTACTCGCGGACCAGCTTCCAATAGAAAAACTCTAGAATTCCCTTCTTGCTAAGCGCCTGGTCCTCGAGCTCACCGACCCTCGTCATGGCGCGTTCCCCGTATTGATCAACGATTTCATCTGCCGCCTTTTTGGCGTTTTTAACGTAAGCGCGTATGCCTCGCACCCTCTCCACGAGATTTCTCAATGCCGCACTCCAGTTCGGATTTGGCTAATTTTTACATGTGGTGAACGATTTCCTCTGAGCGAAATGAATGAAAGAAAAAGGAATGGAAGCGATCCACAACGGATTATTCCGAGTGTGTGATCGCCCCCATTCAGGCTGGTAACCGTGCTACTTCTTGAAGCGCGCCTGACCTGATTTTCCGGCAGGTGTTTTCAACGTGACGCTTATCGTTGCGTTTGCAGCGATAGGCTTCTTGAGTTCTCCCTTGAGCGCGTTCTCGCCCTCAACGGTGAGCGTGACTGTTTCGCGGTCGGCCCCTGCAACGACAAGCGCCGATGCCGTGATGCCCTTCGCGGAGGTCGGCTTATTGGATTCATCCAGAACGTAGAAGGTGACAGTCGTTCCGGAGCTCACGAATTCCAGGTGAACCCCTGCAACGTCTTCGACCGGGCCGCCATTGGGTCCCTTTTGTGCGGCGTGGTTGTGTTGTGCGACAGCCGTGACAGCAAGCGAAAGCATCAAGCCTAATGCAATTATGAACCTCATCACGTTATCTCCTAGCGGGTTTGAGGGTTTTGTTTTCAGGAACGTCGCGGCGGAATAGAACGTAGAGCGCCGGAAGCACTAGTAGAGTGAGGATGGTCGAAGAGATGATGCCGCCGATAACCACGGTGGCGAGTGGCCGTTGCACTTCGGCGCCGGGACCCGTCGCAATCGCCATGGGTACAAATCCGAGCGACGCGACCAGCGCCGTCATTAACACGGGACGGAGGCGCGTAAGAGCACCCTCTTTGACCGATTCGAGCACCGACTTTCCCTCGTCTCGAAGTTTCTGAATAAAGGCGATGATCACCAGGCCGTTGAGAACCGCCACGCCGGACAACGCGATGAAGCCGATGCCCGCGCTGATCGAGAGCGGAATTCCACGCAGGAGCAGAGCCGCGATCCCGCCCGTGAGTGCAAGCGGTACGCCGCTGAACACGATGGCGGCATCGGTGACCGACTTCAAACTCATGTAGAGCAAGAAAAAGATGAGGAGCAACGCGATTGGTACCACGATCGTGAGGCGCTTCGTTGCGGACACAAGTTGCTCGAACTGACCTCCCCAGCCGATCCAGTATCCCGCTGGCAGTTTCACTTTCTGCGCGATCTGGGCTTGGGCGTCGGTGACGAAGGACCCCAAATCTCTTCCGCGAACGTTGGCTGTTACGACGACGCGGCGCTTACCGTTCTCACGGCTGATTTGATTTGGTCCTGGCGCGACCTCAATTTCAGCGACTGAGGAGAGCGGGACGTAACGCACTTGCGCAAGCGGAGACGTGCTTTCCCATGCTGCCCGCAGGGCATTCGGCTGCGCTTCGCTGGCAGGCAGCGGAATAGGCAGGTTTCGTAGCGCATCGATGTCCGAGCGAAGATTTTCCGGCAAGCGGACGACAAGATCGAAGCGGCGGTCACCATCGAATACGGTGCCAGCGCTCTTACCACCGACCGCGATCTCAACAATAGCCTGTACGTCGGCAACACTGAGCCCAAGCCGCGCGAGCGCACCTCGATTCAGCTTCACGGTAAGGACCGGGAGGCCTTGCACTTGCTCAGTCTTTACGTCGGCAGCACCGTTGACGCCTTGAAGTACGGCTTGCACCTGTGCTGCGACTTGCAAAAGCACATCAAGATCGTCACCGAAGATTTTCACGCCGACATCGGTTCGCACGCCCGATATAAGTTCGTTGAAGCGAAGCTGAATGGGCTGCGAGAGTTCGTATGCACTCCCCGCGATTTCCTCGGCGGCTTTTTCGATTTCAAGAACAAGCTCACTCTTTGATTTTCGCGGGTTAGGCCATTGGTTGCGTGGCTTCAGCATCACGTAACCGTCTGAAATTGACGGCGGCATCGGGTCGGTAGCGACCTCGGCGGTACCTGTGCGCGCGAAGACCTTCAATACTTCTGGTATCTTCAGAAGCCTTTTCTCAAGCGCTTGCTGCATTTCTACTGACTGAGTGAGGCTAGTGCCTGGCACACGAAGCGCTTGGATGGCGGCGTCACCTTCATCCAAGCTCGGGATGAATTCGCCGCCCATACGGGTTGCAGCGAAGCCCGAGACCAGCACAAGTCCAAGCGCGAGACTGGCAACTAAGTGGCGGCGCTCGATCGAACGGTCAAGCAACGGAATGTAGTATTTCCGCGCGCCGCGCATGAACCAGTTTTCTTTCTCGGTGACCTTGCCTGTCACGAAAAGTGCGATAGCGGCAGGAATGAATGTTATCGACAAGATCGCAGCACCCAACAACGCCATAAGAACCGTCAATGCCATTGGCGTGAACATCTTGCCCTCGGTCCCTGTCAACGTGAGCACTGGCAGATAAACAATCGCTATAATCAACGTGCCGAAAAGGCTTGGTTTGATAACTTCACGTGCACCCGCAAGGATAGTACTGAACCTTTCGTCCGTCGTCAGAAGCCGGCCGCGGCGTCGCTGCTCGTGCGCTAACAATCGCAAACAGTTTTCAACTATGATAACGGCGCCATCGATAATGATACCAAAGTCGATCGCGCCGAGGCTCATCAAATTTGCGCTGACTTTGTTCTCGACCATTCCTGTTATGGTGAAGAGCATGGAAAGTGGGATCACCAACGCGGTGACAAATGCGGCCCTGAAGTTTCCGAGAATGAGAAATAGAATCACGATGACGAGGACTGCCCCCTCGAACAAATTCTTTTCTACCGTTGCGATTGTTGCTTCGACGAGTGTTGTCCTGTCATAAAGAGTTCGCAGAACAACCCCTTCCGGGAGGGAGCGGGAGATTTCGTCTAACTTTGCCGCGACACGCTGAGAGACAGTTCTACTATTCTCCCCAATCAGCAGCATCGCCGTACCAATTACAGTTTCTTCGCCGTTCAACGTCGCAGCACCGGTACGAAGCTCCTTTCCTTCGATAACTTGCGCAACGTCGCTAATCCGAACCGGAATGCCTTTACGGGAACCGAGGACGATATTCTTAATGTCTTCAATAGTAAGGACCTGTCCGGGAGTGCGGACAAGATACTGTTCGCCATTTCGCTCAATGTACCCTGCGCCTACATTGGCGTTGTTTGCGGCAAGCGCCGTCATAACTTCGCGAAAGCTGATGCGGTGCGCCATCAGAAGCGTCGGATTGGGCAACACGTGAAACTGACGCTCAAAGCCGCCGATGGTGTTGACCTCGACGACGCCCGGCACGGTGCGAAGCTGCGGTTTGATAATCCAGTCCTGAACGGTTCTTAGCTCCGTCGGCGTGATGGATTTCTTCTTGCTGTTCTTCTCGTCGGCCTCGACTGAATACATGTAGATTTCGCCGAGCCCGGTCGAGATCGGAGACATGGCAAGTTCGATGCCTTGCGGCAGTTGATCTTTGACCTGCTGCAAGCGCTCATTGACTAAAGTTCGTGCGAAATAAATATCGGTGCCGTCTTCGAACACGACGGTGACTTGGCTCAAGCCATAGCGCGAAAGCGAACGGGTATATTTGAGTTTCGGCAGACCCCCCATGCCCGTTTCGATGGGGAACGTAATTCGCTGCTCGACTTCGAGCGGTGAAAAGCCTTGGGCAGTTGCATTGATCTGTACCTGCACGTTGGTGATGTCAGGCACCGCATCGATGGGGAGGCGCGTAAAATTGTAGACACCGAACACACCCATCGCGAGCGCCGCGATGATGACCAGCCATCGTTGCCGAATAGAGAATTCTAGGATTCTATCGATCATCGCTCGTACCAGTGCTTGCTGATCTGTTGATCGTCAGTGTTCATGGGACGCCGAACCCTTCGCAAGCTCAGCCTTGATCACGAAACTGTTCTTCCCGGCGTACACATCGCCATCGATAAGCCCGAAGAGGACTTCGACATGCTCCGCGTCGCGGTCTCCGAGTTCGACATCGCGTGGCTCGAATTTGTTGCCGTTCCTGACGAAGACGACGGTGCGGTTCTCGACGGTTTGAAGTGCGGAAAGCTTTACGGCGATCGGAACTTCCTTGGCCTGCAGAACAAGGCGCGCCGTAACGAAAAGGCCTGGCCGCAACCGGATCGGATCGTTTGCGACTACTGCTCGTGCGAGCACGCTTTGGGTATCGGCATTGCTCACGGGAGAGATGTAGGAGAGCTTTGCTTCGACCGGTGTTGATCCGTCACCGCTGTCGATAAGGATAACGTCGCCGATTTTTGTGCGGCTGAGATCACGTCTGCTGATCGCAAGGTCCACCCACACCGACGTAAGGTCTGCGATCGTGAAGGCCGCTTTCTGCTCCGACGCGTATTCGCCCAAGGCGACCTGACGCTCAATCACAGTTCCCGAGATCGCAGCCTTCATTTCGTAAACAGTTAAGCTTTGATTACTTTCAATCTTGGCAATCACTTCTCCCTTTTCTACACGATCTCCGACACGCTTACGTATCTCGGTGATTACGCCTGGAAATCGCGGTGTCACCTGAACTAGCATTTCCTGATTCGGGGTTACAACGCCGTTGAGTGCTAAGGTATCGCGAATGGTGCCTGGAGCGACGCTAACAAGCTCGATTCCTGCAGCTGCGATCTTCGTATCACTGAGCTCGATCGCGCCGCCGTGGTCATCGTGTTCATTAGCTTTTGCTTTCGCGACGTTCGCGGGGCGTAACAAATGGGTAACCACCACGATGACCGTAATCAGCCCAATTGCCAGAAGCATGGCATTCCGTACTGATACGCTCATTTTTTCCTCCCATCGTTCAACCTGAACCCCAAGCCGGTTAAACCTTCGATCGTTGCAAGAGCCACGTGGAAATTCATGAGTGCGTCGAGTTCGCGGACGGCTGTCTGGGTTGCGGCACTTTGCATGTCGAGAAGTTCAAGCAAAGAGAACCGCCCTTGCTCATAGCCTTCTTCCATCGACCGCGTTGCCTGCTTGACGTTAGGTATTGCACCGACGCGCAGGATTTCGATTTCGCGCGAAGCTGCGATCATGTTTTCGTAAGCGCGACCTAAGGTTAGATTGAGTTGGCCGACTGCCACCGCAAACTCCGCCTCAACTTTCGAGCGCTGCTGATCAGCCTCGATGATGCCGCCCCGGTTTTGATCAAACAGCGGAATCGGAATGGATATACCGAGGCGCACTGCGTCATCACGCGTTTCGCGATAATGCCGCCATGCAACGCCAGCGCGCAGATCAGGGATTGGCTTTAAACGGGCAACGAGTAATTCAGCGTCCCGTTGGGCGCGAAGCGCGGTGAAGCGGATGAGTTGCGGATTCTGCTGTAGCGCTTTCTGCAACACATGGAATGGTTGCGGGCGACCGATACGTCCGAGATCGCCGACGACGCCTGGAAAGTCAGGCACCGTGCCGCCCATGAGTGTTGCGAGCTCGAGGCGCGCAATCGCGAGCGTAGCGCGGGCGCGTTCGCGCTCTGCCCTTACGAGGTCAGCAGCGATCTGCGCGCGAGCGACCTCCGAGGGAGGCGATGCACCCGCCTCAACACGCTTTTGTAGAAGTGGTGTAAGCCGCTGAAGCGCTGCGATCTGCTGATCGTAAATCGAGATACGGCGTTGCGCGGCGAGCACGCTGAAATAAGCGATGGCCGCGTCGGATAGTATTTCCAACCGGACAGCTTCACGCTGCCAACGATAAGCTTCGAGCTCAGCAGATCCTGCCGCGACGCGTGCAGTTCTTTTTCCGCCAAGTTCGATCAGCTGGCTTAGCTGAAGCGTATATTCTGCCGCGCCTGTACCTCGGTAAGGGCCTGTTCCAAAGACATTGTCGGCCTCGAATGAAATTTCAGGATTAGGGAGTACGCCTGCCTGAAGTTTGCGACCCCCGGCCATTGCGATATCGCGTTCGGCAGCTGTAAGCCGCGGATTTGACTCCAAGGCGCGCTGCAAAGCGCCGGTGAGCGTAAGATATCTCTTACCCTGACCAACCGCGGCGCTGACGAAACTAAGAGCGCAGGCTACAGCCACGATGCACGTGGCTACGCGACGAACGGACATTTGAACGACCCAAGTGATACTTCGCACCCTTAAAGGCGCGGCGAATTCAGCTTAGATTGAGCGAATAGGGTAAGGAGATTCGAGTGATGGAACACGTGGCTCAAGCGAAGCAACTTCCAGCACAACGAGCGCACAACTTTGGGGCGCTACAGGCATGAAGTCGATTGCGAGAGGCGCGATCGGTGAGCAACCGCAGCAACTATGGTTGTCAGCACCTGAGACGGGATGATTGTCCATGTCGGGCGCATCGTCAGCATGCACAGCCAAGCTGACTTCCATTCCGCTCTTACCATGGAAACCTTCGAAGTGGCTCATCGCATGAGCCGACGACACGGTAAGAAACGCGAGGGCGCACAGAAGGACCACGCACCGGCTCAGAGCCAGCCAGCCTTTCTTAGCTGTAAATACGTGGAACACTTGAATCTTCCGGCCCGTTTTGCGGTGCAATCTCTTTAAGTGCCGCTCTTCCCTCGGTCAAGTCGGAAAGCTGGCGTTCTCGCCGCACGATACAGTGTCTCCTTGGAAACAAAGCAATCGTTAGCGCTTTTTGAACTGACGAGCGATCAAACACGTTGTCATTGACTTTTAACACTAGCAGAAGCGAACTGGATGCTAATGATCGCATCGCAAGAATTGAGAATCGGCCATGGGCGCAAACCACGATCACGTTGGAGATAAGTCGAAGCAGAACGAGCGCGCACTTTGGCTTGCGCTTATTCCAACGACGCTCTTCATGTTCGCCGAAATCGTTGGTGCGATCGTCACGGGCAGTCTCGCACTGCTTTCCGACGCCATGCACATGGCAACTGACGTTTTCGGCGTGGCGCTCGCTATCGTCGCAATACGTCTTGCAAGACGGCCATCCGATCTTAAGCGGACTTTCGGTTACGAGCGCCTGGAAATCCTGGCCGCGAGCGCGAATGCGTTGATACTTTTTGGCGTTGCGATTTACATCCTCTACGAAGCCTATCAGCGTCTCAATAACCCGCCGGAGATTCAATCGATCGGCATGCTCGTCATCGCCGTGCTCGGCTTGGTCGTAAATGCCTTTTCGATGTGGATACTTTCCTCCGGCAAAGACGAGAGCCTGAACCTGAAGGGAGCTTATCTTGAAGTCTGGAGCGACTTTCTCGGTTCGCTTGGCGTGATCGCTGCCGCCATCATTATCCGCCTTACAGGATGGACGATTGTTGATTCGATAGTCGCCGTGGCAATCGGTTTTTGGGTACTGCCGCGCACTTGGATACTTTTCCGCGATGCGGCAAACATTTTGCTTGAAGGCGTGCCGAGCAACGTTGTGCTGGAAGATGTTCGTAAGGCCATTCTTACGGCTTCCGGTGTAACCGACGTACACGATCTCCATGTTTGGGCTCTTACGGGAGGCCGTGTCTGTTTGACGGCGCATGTTGTCGCCGAAATGCGCGCGACCGATTACGACACCCTTATCGCCGAGTTGAATGAGCTTTTGCACAACCGCTTCTCGATCGGTCACGTTACGATTCAGTATGAGCGTGTGCCGTGTGCAGATGCGAAGGCTGGCCATCGTTTTCTTTAGGCCGATCGATAAAATTGCGGCAAGAGTGAGCCGCCAATCTTCATTTATTTCGCTGTGTGGCGCTTGAACGACGCCGCACGCTCGTTTACGCGGGTAAATCGACAATTGAACATCACGCAGGTTCACATGAATGCGCAGCGGCTCAAGTTTATCGACATAAGCGCAGCACAGATCATCAGAAAGTTTGCGCTGGCGATGGTTATCATCGTAGGCGCTGCGTTTGCGGCGATTAGCGACTCGATCTGGGATAGCCACTCGATAGGAAGAGAGCTGATCGAATTCATCGGACTGCTTATGATTGTGGCGTGCATCGTCGCCCGCATTTTCTGTTCGCTCTACATCGGCGGCAGAAAAATCAGCTCGCTCGTCATTACAGGACCTTATTCCGTCTGCCGAAATCCGCTCTATGCGGCCTCGATCATTGGAGCGGTAGGTATTGGCGCGCAGCAAGGCAGCATTGCGCTCGGCGCGATCACGGGTGGCGTCGTTGCGATCATCTTTTATCTGCTTGTTCTTCGCGAAGAGCGCCTGCTTGCACGGCTTCATGGGGTTCAGTTCGAGCTTTACCGGCAGCGCGTGCCGAGGTTCATCCCAGATTTCTCGCTTTGGCGCGACGTAAAGAAGATCGAGATCGAGCCGCGTTATGCACTTACGACGGCGCTGGATGGCTGTGTAATTTTGCTTTGGTTGCCGGTTGCGGAGGCGCTTGAGCATATGCACGACGCAGGTTTCTTTCCGGCGCTTCTACGTCTGCCTTAACCCAGCGGTTTACAAAGAGGTAGCCCGGGCCAGAAGCCCGGGCTACCTGCTTTTACTCGCTTTGACCGTAGGTGCGTCGGATTTCGAGACGCACATTCGGATCGGGATCGCGCCCCGCGAAATCTTTTCCGACCCACACATCGTTGGGGTTCATGATGGTGTGCGCTGGTTGCGTATTCCGCTGCTGGGCAGATGCGGGCATCGTCGCCATGACACCAATGGTGAGCACGGTCGCGGCCGCAATTGCGGTGATTGATTTCTTCAACATTCGACAATCTCCTACATGAGCGAGATTAGCGTCTCGCATGTAAGTAACTTCGTTTGTCGTCGTGAAAAGGTTACACTGCGCCAAGACGATCGTTGTAGATTTTTTTCATTTGTGCTTCGCAGCTGTTCAAATGAATACAAAAAGCACAGAAGAAGATTTTCGCGCACTGATGCTCGCTGCGCAGGCCGGTGACGCACGCGCATATTCGCAACTGCTTGAAGAGCTTACGCCGCATCTACGCAGGATGATTCGACGAAGGCGGTCGTTTTTATCGCAACAGGATGTCGAAGATCTTGTTCAGGAAGTACTTCTTTCCATTCACGTAGTGCGAGCGACCTACGACCCGAAGAGGCCGTTTTTCCCTTGGATTCTCGCGATCTTGCGCAACCGGTTAGCGGATGGCGCCCGGCGCTACGCGCGGAGGACAAAAAATGAGGTTCTGGTCGATGAGGTACCTGTAACCTTTGCCGATGACGGAGCGAATATAGAACCGGAGGTCTATCAAGACCCTGAAGAATTAAAGAAAGCCCTGGAAAAACTACCTCCAGGTCAACGTAAGGCCATCGAACTGCTCAAGCTCAAGGAAATGTCGTTGAAAGAAGCCGCCTCTGTTACTGGAACAAGCATTCCATCGCTAAAGGTTTCCGTGCATCGCGGCATCGCCTCGCTTCGTAAGATTTTGAAGAAATAGGCCCTACCTTGGATACGGAAGCGCTGATTAAGAGACTTTCGGAAAATGCGAAGCCGACGCAGCCCCTAGCAAATCCGTGGCTGCGGGCCTTGGCGTGGCTTGCGATTTCTGTACCCTGCTTGATGGCTGTGATCGTTTTGTTTTCACCGCGCGCTGATCTTGGGGCAAAGCTTATCGAAGCACGGTTTTTGATCGAGCAATCGGCAGCGTTAGCAACCGCATTCACGGCTGCAATTGCAGCCTTTGCATCAACGATTCCAGGATACGACAAAAAATACCTCATCCTTCCCGTTGTGCCGCTCGCAGCGTGGTTAGCAACCCTTGGTATCGGTTGTTTTGTCGATCTTTCGCATAGCGGCTTTCATCTGACCGTTTTCCACGCGGATTGGTTTTGTCTGCCTGGTATCGTCATGGTTGGCGCTCTTCCGGGGCTTGCGATCGTGTTCATGCTGCGTCGTGGCGCACCGTTATCGCCGGCGTCGTCCACAATGCTCGGTGGCTTGGCGGCTGCAGCGCTAGGAGACTTCGGGCTCCGGTTCTTTCACCCGGAAGACACGGGCTTGCTAGTTCTAGTCTGGCAATTCGGAAGCGTGTTTCTGTTGTCGGTTCTATCCGCCTGGATCGGACGGCATGTATTGAACTGGAAATCGAAAATTGAAGCGAACAAGGAAGAAATGCTCGCGCGCTAGAAATAGTTGCGAGCATCGAACGAATTGACTTCACAACCACAGGGTCTGCTACCAGCCTACGTGAGGCTACATTCTGGTTCGGACCTAATGGTTGCTGCGAGGCGCTGCTACGGGCGTTTTCGGCACGACCCCCTCGTTGGCCGAAACCGGTCGCTCGTAGCAGCCGCCACGCCCGCCGGAGAAGCGCAATGCAGGTACAAGAGCACGATACCGGACCAGACCCGACGGCGATTTTGGTTGGGTCTGGGATAAGCGCTTTGACGCTTGGCTTGGGTTACGCATCATTCGGAATCGTTACGACAATGATCTTCGCCGCCGGATTCGTTGGCGGATTATTCATGTGGCTTGCCCTTCCTTCGCGCGCGACCTGGCAGGACATCAAAGTTCCGTTTTGGCTTGCACTGCTTCTTTTCGCGGTGCACCGGGTCGAAGAGAATGTTTCCGGGTTTTTTCAGAAGCTCTCTGAAATCACTGCCGAGCAAACACCTTCGCTGACTTCGCCCGCTCTCATTTTGCTCGTGCTGATATCGGTGGGATGTTGGGTTTCGATTCCGGCTCTGGTGGCAAAGCGCTATTCGATCGGCAACTATTTTGCTTGGACGTTCTTCGCTTCGATGGGCTTTACAGAACTCGCCCACATTCTTGTTTTTCCGTTTTTCGACAGCGATCCAAAGCTTTACTTCCCGGGAATGGCGAGTGTGGTTTTTCTAGCGCCCGCCGCATGGTGGGGAATGTGGCGGCTCAGTCGCCGTCGGCCCGCGCTGCAATAAACAACTTGCCTTCAAGTTCCGTCTTCGGGTGTGGAATATGGCTCAACGACGCGCCATCCCCTAGCCCCCGAAAAATTATTCTGTTAAGTAGCCGATATGGCACGGTTGCGCACAATATTCGGGGCAAGCTTCCTTGGACGCGTCGCGCTTTTGCTTGTGGCCATCTGCTTCTTCGCAACGAACGTTGCTCATGCGGCAAGCCACGAACACTCGGTCATTTCGAAAGTCTCTGGCCAAGATTTTTTCTGGGAAAATCAGTCTCACGGCGACTCTGATGCTGAGCGGCACCTCGCGGAGGCAAGGCATTGCCACGGCTGTTTCCTGAGCCTTATACCGCAAATGGATCGGCCAAAATACACCGTTGAAGGCTCCGCCTTCTTCTATCTTTCGTTGGCAACGAACGAAGCTTTCGGTCTTCGCCCGTTCGACTCGCCTCCTCCAAAGTAATCCACAAAACAGAACACTCGCCAACCGCTGCGCGTTCTCGAACGTAGCTGCTTGCGCCTCGCTTTCTCAATCATCTTGAGATCGTGAACACGGCGGGTATTGCGCGATCGCCAAAATCACTTGGCGAAACGCTCAGCGTTGTCCGCGCGCTTTTTCTCCAACGCGGCGAAGCCGCATTCCCTCTATCGCTGAGAGGCACGAAAACATGTCAAAGCGAACTTTCACCAAGAATCTCAAATATGTTGTGCTCGCGATCATCATCTTCGGACCAATTGTGTATTTCGCGCCTTACATCGCGATTACTTACGCCTTGTTCGGTGCTTACGATGTATCGAGAAACACCGATCTCGATAGCTTCGTGATCCAGCGCTATTTTCTTGGAAATGGCATTTTGACTTGGGTGTTATCGCCCTTTAACGCGCTACTCGATCTGATCGCGCTCCCATTCATCAATCGGGGTGTCTATCGGTTGGAGGACTTACCTACGGGCCATCGAGCCGAAGTCGAACGCCTCATCCAGATTTCGACCAGCGAGAACCTCGTCGCGAGACTAGAGGAGAAGGCGAAAGAGTTTCCGCGCACCATGATCTTCTTCAAATGGTACGGTAAGAACGTCGATACGATCATCGATGTTCCTGCTTTTCACGAAAAATGGAAATACATTCAGACCATTGGCGTTTCAGTCTTCAACAAAAAGGTTTCAACTTCGCGGCATTTTGGACCTTTGCGCGCGACATTCCGCGTTCTCTACAACCTGAACGACATAAAGGATAAGTCCGCTTACATCATCGTCGGCAATACAACGAGTTATTGGTCGGAAAACAAGCTTTTCATCTTCGACGATACGCTTATGCATCAGTCGATTAATGGCACGGAAAAGACGCGTTACTGCCTTTTCGTGGATATGGTGCGTCCGGCGCCTTTCAGAGCGCCCTTTGTCGCTATCGTGAAAGTCATTCGCTTCTTTGCGAGCGGCTTTAACTCGATTTTCTATAAGAATTGGATCGTGTTGAAGAAAGATGCGTAAAGCACAAGAGCTGCTAGCGACTCATCGTATGCGCTACTTCGCTGTTTGCTTTATCTGTGTTTTTATAGGGGCGTGCTCGCACGTTTCCCCGAGTGCAGAGAACTACGATGGCGTTCCAGCTACACAGTTCAATTATAGGGACGCCGTATACCGGGCGCACGACATCCCAGCCTCAGGAATGCTTTTACTTTCTCGTTCTCGGGAAAGCGGAAGGAACCACGATCAGCACGACATCGATGCAGCGGCCCGTGCGTATTTTTCAGGTATTGGCCGGCCTCAATGTCTCATTCTAGCAATAGAAGAGAAAGGTGCAGACCGGTGGGAGATCAAATACAGCTGCCAACTGCAATAGCTTTTAGACAAGGTATTTTTCATGTCATCTGTTGAAGACGGATTGGACAAAACCAGTTTGCTTAAAATCCTGATACGTGAGCTTGGTGACGTGGTCGATTTGGCAGCCATGTCTGGTTGCGATGCGCTCGCGCAGCGACTGAGCGATGCTCTCATTGAATCCAAAAGACTTTACATAGCAACTCTTCGGGAGAATCGCCTTCAATATCGACATACCTAGTTTCTTCGCTGCAAAGTATTACTTACTTTGGCGTTGCGTCACGCAAGAGTCGCATCGCATTTGCCGTTACAAGCACTGTCGCCCCTGTATCAGCAAGGATCGCAGGCCACAGTCCAGTGATGCCCATGACGGTTGTCGCGAGAAATACTGCCTTGAGGCCGAGTGCGATTGTGATGTTCTGCCTGATGTTTCTCATCGTGCGCTTAGAAAGATCAATCATGTTGGCAACATCACTCACCCGGCCATGAAGCACTGCGGCATCGGCTGTCTCCAGCGCTACATCTGTTCCGCCACCCATAGCGATACCTACGTCTGCAGCTGCGAGCGCAGGTGCATCGTTGATGCCGTCACCGACTTTGCCAACCACTTCACCGGACTTCTTGAGTTGCGCAACAATATCCATTTTGTCTTGTGGTAAAAGTTCACCGCGTGGCTCAATGCCCAATGTCTGACCGATCGCTTGCGCGGTTCGCTTGTTATCGCCCGTCAGCATCAAAGTCTTGATACCGAGATCTTTCAGCCGCTGTAAGCCTGCCTTAGCATCCTCTCGTGGTTCATCGCGCAATGCGAGCAAGCCAGCAACTTGCTTGTTCACAACTAGGACGGAGACAGTCTTTCCCTCGTCATTCAGAGTGACGATGCAGGATTTTTGATTTTCAGAAAGTTGTGCGTATTCGGCAACGGATTGCGGCGAACCTAAAAATGCGATCTCACCACCGACATTTGCACTGACCCCTTTACCGGAAATCGCCTTTGCATCCGACGCTGGCGGTATCGGCGTATTATCGGACTTGGCCCGGCCCAGGATTGCGAGAGCCAGCGGATGCGATGAGCCAACTTCCAATGCTGCGGCCAGGGACAGAACGCGCTTTTCGTCTGCGTTACCTGCGATCACATCTGTAACCACCGGTTTTCCTTCAGTGAGTGTGCCGGTCTTATCGAAGGCAATGGTGGTCAGACTTCCAAGCTGTTCCAGAACTGCTCCACCCTTCAAGAGAAGGCCGCGACGCGCGCCAGAGGACAATGCCGACGCAATCGCGGCGGGCGTTGAAATCACAAGTGCGCACGGACAGCCGATCAAAAGAACGGCAAGACCCTTGTAAATCCATTCATCCCATCCTCCGAAACCAAGCAGCGGTAGAAGTGTCGCTACCGCAGCCGCAAACACTACCACAGCCGGTGTGTAGTACTTCGAGAATCGGTCAATGAAACGCTCGGTCGGCGCTTTGCTCTCTTGCGCTTCCTCAACGAGCCGAATAACACGCGCGATAGTATTGTCGCTAGCGGCAGCTGTAACCCTGATTGTCAGCGCGGCTTCGCCGTTGATCGTGCCAGCGAATACATTGTCGTCGGCCCGTTTTCGTTTCGGGATGCTCTCGCCAGTAACGGGCGCTTCGTTCACTTCGCTCTCGCCTTCCAATATCACACCGTCTGCCGCAATGCGATCGCCAGGACGCACCAATACCTTCGCGCCAACCTTGAGTTCAGAAGCGGGTACTTCTTTCGTCTGACTATTTTCGATCAGCAAAGCTGTTTTGGGAATGAGATCGCTCAGGCCATGAATACTGGCTCTTGCGCGCGCTGCGGCCACACCTTCCAGCATTTCGCCGACCAGAAATAGGAATACGACCATCGCAGCTTCTTCCGTCGCGCCGATCACGACTGCGCCGACTGCGGCAATAGTCATCAGGCTCTCGATCGAAAACGGCATTCCAACGCGCGCGGCATTGAACGCGCGCTTCGCAATCGGCACCAGGCCAATACCGAGCGCTGCTAGGAACGCAAACGCTTCGACCGTAGGAAATACCCTTCCAACTCCATAGGCCCCGACTAGAGCAAGACCACATGCTACGGTTAGAAGCGCGCGCCTGCTTTTCCACCAAGGGCCAGAATCGGTCCGCTCGTAGTGCGAATGTGTATCGTCGGCCTCGGGCTTTGCCTTGTAGCCGACTCTTTTCACCGCTTCGGCTATTGCTTTCGTGTTTGTTTGTGGCAAATGGCTGATGCTCATCGCTCCTGTGGTGACGCTGATATTGACATCGTGCACACCCTCAACGCGACGTACCGCTGCCTCCACCTTCGCACCACAGGCGGCACAGTCCATACCCTCGACCCGGAACCGGGAGGTCTGGAGATCGCTCATCGTTCAACCCTTTCGTTATTGCGATTCTAACCCTACATCCTCTAGTCACTAGAGGATCAAGAGGAACCATGAAGACCTATTCTATTGGGGAAGCTGCCCGTCACAGCGGCGTCAAAGTACCTACCATTCGCTATTACGAAATCATCGGTCTTATGCCTGCACCACCGCGCGCCGATAACGACCGTCGAGTGTTCGATCACGTCGCGCTGGAGCGCCTGACTTTCATCCGCCAAGCACGCACCATGGGGTTTGAGACGAAGGAAATCGCTGCCCTTCTTTCATTTCGGGACAACCCGCGCCAATCCTGCGCAAAAGTTGATGAGATCGCGCACACTCGTCTCAACGACATCGAAGAGCGCATTCGACAGCTCCAAACGTTGCGCGACGAACTCAAAATCATGATCGAAAGCTGCGCCAGCGAGCGCGTTGGCGATTGTCAAATTATTGGGGGAATAAGTGAACGCTGCTGAGCGTGAGTGGCTTGAGTCCTACTCAGCGCCTCTAACTCATTAGCTTTTCAATAAAGGCTATCGAGTTGAACTCGTTGTAAATGCCGAAAAAGCTAATAAGCATGCCACTTGAAAAGCTAATAAGCATACCACTTGAGATGTTTCGACACAAAAATAATAAGTAGCTGACTTCAGAAGTTTTCAGAATTTTCTGACATGTAGCCCGCTTTTAAAATTAACGAACAGCAGCAATCTGAAGTTATGTGCGCGTCCTAGGGGGTTTACCCATTCGCGCCACTAAGAGCCTTCAGTTGCTTCACTGCAATCTCCAAGTCCCGATCTGAAAGTGCTCGACCAAGTTCGTTGAGCTGCGTAAGCAGGACGACCTTCTTTTGGCTTTGCCTGCCCTTCCCTTTTACATTCTCGAAAAATTCTTCAATCGGGATTCCGAGCTGCGTTGAAATCGCGTCCAATGTCTCAAGGCTGGGTAGACCTTTGGCTCTTTCGATATTGGATATTGCGTCAACCGACTTATCAATAAGCTCCGCAAGCCCATCCTGAGTAAGCCTTCGTGCCTTCCGGATGGTCTTCAGTTTAATCGCAATACGTTGTTTCAGGTCCATTTCCGGAGTTTTCTCCGGCCAAACCCGCATTTAAACCGCTAGAGTGCGGTCTTTTGAGTTGATTTCCGTATAACTCTACGGATTCATGTCCTCCGTCCGGCTCTTATTCCGGGAGGAGACTTCATGGATATTGCAGGTGTTGCCGCAGCAGATGGACTCTTCGCGGGTATCAATGAGACCATCAATGAGCGCCTGAGTGTAGCGGACTACCGAACTCTTACGGCAGCCCGTCAACTAGCCGCGAAAAGGCCGCTAGTTCTCGACGGCAAGGAGTTCATCCAAGTCCTTTTCGAGATCGTCAGCAAAAACTGGGATGCCATTTCTCACGGAGCAAGCAAGCGTCCATCTACTGAGAATTTTCGTTGGCATAAACCAAAACTCTCAATCGCTAAGCACAACAAAAGTCTCGAGGTCACACTGGAACGCGCGTTCATGCGGGCGTGCTCTAATGCGGGAAACAGAAACTGGTCCAATCAAGTTCCGGTCATATCTGGCATCGCCGGATCAAGAGCATTTAAGCGCTTCGCAATCGATCTTGTTTGCCGGCGCGGTTCTGTAGACTTTGAGTTTGTCGAATTAAAATTGAAAAGTGACACGCCGCTATTTGCGGCGATCGAAATTCTTTTATACGGCATCCTATGGCTGCTTTCCCGGCGCGACAGAGAACGCCTAGGATACTCGACAAATCCAATTATTGCCGCGCCGTCTCTTCAACTAAGTATTTTAGCGCCGCTAGAGTTTTATGCTGATACCGATTTACGTGAGTTTTTCACAGCACTAGATATCGGCGTTCGGACTCTTGGCGCGCGGCACAATGTTTGGATGGGATTTCGGGCTACCGCATTCCTGAGCAACTTTTCCTGGCCGGGAACGTACAGCGACGATGAACTTCTCAGTGCCTTCAACGATCGCGTGGTCTTGTAACCATGCGATTGCGAATTCACCGCGGTGCCCATGAAATCGGCGGCAGCTGTGTAGAGCTTCAAGCTGAAGGCTGCTCAATACTGCTCGATATAGGGCTGCCCCTCGACGCACCCGAGCCCGCCCCCTCCTTGCTACCGGCAATCTCAGGGCTGGCCGACGGTACCAATCCAAACTTGCTGGGGGTAGTAATTTCTCATTCGCATGGAGATCACTACGGGCTCGGAGGCCTTGTCCATTCCTCCGTGCCAATGTTTATCGGACCCCGCGCGAAGACGATGCTAATGGCGAGCACGCCATTTATTCGATTGCCCTTGGATCCTAACGCTTTGCAGACGTACCGAAACCGCGAAACGTTTAGCTTGGGACCGTTCGCAATCACACCTTTTCTGACCGATCACTCTGCGTTCGATGCCTATAGCCTTCTTGTGGAAACAAATGACAAACGGGTCTTTTACTCGGGCGACATTCGGGCTCACGGCAGAAAGTCTTATCTCGTCGAAAACCTGCTGAAGAAGCCACCTTCAGCGATCGATACGCTGCTGCTTGAGGGAACGACCCTCAGTCGTTCGGAAGACCGCAGTAGCAAATCCACGACGGAACTTGAGCTTGAGAATCAAATCTTCAACGAAATACGTGACGCGCCTGGACTAGTGCTTGCGTCTTTCTCACCCCAGAACATCGATCGCTTTGTCACTTTCTATAAGGCGGCACGAAGGGCGGGTCGTGAATTCATAGGTGATGTTTATCTAGCCCATATTCTGAGCGAGCTTAATTTAGCTACGTTGCCGCAAGCGGCCGACAGGAAGTTTCGGGTCTATCTTCCGCAACGACAAAGATCGCGAATTATCGCGGACCAGGCCTTTCACCTGCTCAACGGTCTGGGTGCTTCGCGAATTTACTTGGAAGAAATCGGGTCAAAGCCCGAAGGATGGGTAATGCTGTTTCGTGAATCGATGATGCCCGACATCGATAGACTGCCTCGTTCCATCTCAGCCACCTTACTCTACTCGTTCTGGCCGGGTTACTTGGCGCAAGAAAATCAAAGACTCCAGCGTTGGTGTGAGGACCGCGGAATACCACTCAAGCTCCTTCACACGTCCGGGCACGCGGATACGCAAACGCTTATCCGCTTTGCCAAAGCGCTACGGCCTAAAACCGTGATCCCGATCCATACGATGGCGTCGGCCGTGATGGAGCGATTGATACCCAACGTCGTGATCGTTCCCGACGGCGAATGGCATACAGTTTAACGGGCGCTATCACTTCAGTTGAAATAAATTTGGCGCACCAATCTATCTATTGAAGCCCGATTATTTCCCTGCCTGCGGGCATTAGATCAATGCGTGCAGGATTCTTCTGTTAACGGGTAAATACAACCCGCGCCGCTAGGCCCCCTCAGCACCCGCCATTTTCTGTTTTCCGTTGAGTACGCCGGTTAAAGGTAGGGCAAGCGCATCGCTTCGCCCGATCGACGGAGCTTGTCATGAGCAATCTTACGAAGCGCGGCGTGGAACTCACTATTGAATACATTCCGATCACGGAGATCAGGAACAACCCGAATAACGCAAGATCTCACGGACAAAAGCAGATTGAGAGGCTGGCGAAGGGTATCGCTAAATTCGGCTTCCTGGTGCCAGTCCTCCTAAATGCCGAAGGCATCTTGCTCGCCGGGCATGCACGCGTTGAGGCTGCTGCCCTCGCCGGCTACGCTTCCATACCAGCAATTCGCACCCACCACTTGGATCCTGCTGAGCAGCGAGCCTTCGTGCTTGCAGACAACCGGATGGCCGAACTTGCGGTTTGGGACGACCAGGCTCTCAAACGCGAACTTCAGTTTTTGACTGAATTTGACATTGACTTCGACTTCTCGACGATCGGCTTCGAGACCCCGGAGGTCGACTTCCTCCTCGGCGACGCAAAAGGTCCGGATAGCCCGGACGAAGCTGATATTGCGCCAATCCTCACACAGGCCGCGGTGACTGCGCCAAACGATTTGTGGGCGCTAGGAAATCATCTTCTGTACTGCGGTGAAGCGCTTGATCCCTCATCCTATGAAGCGCTGCTCGGTAGCGACCGCGCGAGAATGGTCTTTTCAGATCCTCCTTACAACGTACCTATCAACGGCCATGTTGGAGGCCTCGGCGCAAACCAGCATCGTGAGTTTGCGATGGCGGCCGGCGAAATGACCTCTGAGCAGTTTACCGCTTTTCTGACGAGCACATTTGAGCAAGCGGTAAAATTCTCCGTCGACGGCGCCATCGCCTATATCTGCATGGACTGGCGTCACGCTCATGAAATTCTACGCGCAGGTGAGGTTTTTACCCAACTCAAAAACATATGCGTCTGGGTGAAAAATAATGGTGGCATGGGATCGCTCTATCGATCCCAGCACGAGTTCGTATTCGTGTTCAAGAACGGCAGCGCCGCTCATATCAACAACGTGGAACTAGGCAAACATGGCCGCAATCGTACGAACGTCTGGGAGTATGCCGGCTTGAGCAGTTTCGGTAACGACCGAGACAGCCTTCTTAAGGTCCATCCGACCGTGAAGCCCGTTGCCCTTGTCGCCGATGCTATCAAGGACTGCTCAAAGCGCGGTGATCTCATTCTTGATCAATTCGGCGGGTCTGGAACGACGATCATTGCAGCGGAGAAGACGCAGCGCCGAGCGCGGGTCGTTGAAATCGACCCGCTTTATGTCGACGCGACGATCCGTCGTTGGCAGGCCTATACGGGGAAGACCGCAGTCTGCGCGCGAACCGGCATTTCGTTCTCAGAGAAAGAAACGTCCTTGAAAAGCGCCGTCGGAGAAAACGTAGCCGGTGAGGCTGCGTCATGAACGACGATGAAAAGACGGGTTACAAGCAGCCGCCGAAAGCCGGTCAGTTCAAAGCAGGAAGATCGGGAAACCCGAAGGGGCGCCCCAAAGGCACGCGCAATCTCAAGACCGACTTGAATGTGCTTTTGAGGAAACGGATCGTAGTCCGTGAAGATGGAGAAACTCGCTACGTCAGTCGTCAGGAAGCGATGTTACTCAGTCTCTTCAGCAAGGCGGTTCGCGGCGACGTGAAGGCTTCAAATAGCCTCTTGGCCATGGTTATAAAGCTCGATCCACCGCCCCTAAAGAACGCCGAGTCCGAGACAGAAGCCGTGTCGGCGTCAGATAGTACGATCATCCAGCAGTTCTTCGAACGGAGCCGGTCAAATGGTTCCTAACGCTGGCTCAATAGACATTACGCCGGAGGAGCGTGACGCAATATTGCGGAACGACTTCCTGTCTTTCTTTCGGAAGGCTTTCGCGGAACTGCATCCGGGGCAGGAAATCGAGGACAACTGGCATCTCGAGGCCATCGCCCATCAGCTTGAGAGGGCGCGTAAAGGAGAGATCAAACGACTGATTATCAACGCCCCGCCGCGCTCGCTGAAGTCCTTGATGAGCGTCGTGGCGTTCAGCGCCTATGTCCTCGGCAAAGATCCCGGAAAAAGCATCATTTGCGCGAGCTACTCTCAAGATCTTTCGACAAAACACTCTTCCGATTTTCGCAGGGTCATGGACTCCGATTGGTTCCAGAAACTCTTTCGAACAACAATCCCCCTGAAGAGCACCGAGACAGAATATAAGACCGCCAAGGGCGGCGCGCGCTACTCGACCTCGGTCGGAGGCACGGTCACGGGCTTTGGTGCCGACATCATCATCATTGATGACCCATTGAATGCAGTAGACGCACATTCTGATGCCGCTCTACAGCGCCATCGGGATTGGTACTCTGGTGCGCTGGTTTCGCGGCTCAATAACAAGCAAACCGGCACCATTATCTGCGTCATGCAGCGCCTCCATCCGGAAGACCTGACTGGATATCTGCTTGAGCAAGGCGGATGGGAGGTCTTGGATCTTCCTGCGATCGCTCTCGAAGACCGGGAAATTGTTCTCTTGCCTGATCCGATAATCAACCTCTCACGATCTTATGAATGGCGTGAAGGCGAGCCGCTGCAAGCGGCGCGTGAACCGTTACATGTACTGGAGCAGCTCAAAAGGCAGATCGGCACTGACAAGTTCAGCGCCCAATACTTGCAGCGACCCGTTTCGGCTGCCGGCAACATGCTGAAAGCCGAATGGCTTCGCTCTTACGAATTTCAACCGAGCAAGCAAGCGCACGACAAGATCGTGCAGAGCTGGGATACGGCAATGAAGGCCGCCGATATGAATGACTACTCGGCCTGCCTCACGTTTCTCGTTCGCAACCACAATGAATATTATCTCGTTGACGTATACAGGCAGCGGCTGGAGTTCCCGGATCTTTCAAAGTTCGTGATTTCTCATGCGAAGCAGTTTCAGGCCGACACGATCCTGATCGAGGATAAGGCTTCCGGTACGCCGCTGATCCAGAACGTCAAGCGCGCGGGCTTACAAGCTGTGATCGGCATCAATCCTTCGAAGGACAAGAAAACCCGCATGTACGAGCAAACTCCGAAACTGGAAGCACAATCGCTTCTCATTCCACTTTCGGCACCGTGGCTTTCCGATTTCAAAACTGAGTACCTCGCGTTTCCGTCAAGCAAGTATGATGATCAAATCGATGCCCTGTCGCAGTTTCTGGAATGGCAAGTGAATCGCGACAACAATTTGTTCGAGGTTGACTGGGGGAACGACGAGGACGGTTCGCCGTCGCCGGAATCGATTCTAAGTTTGGTCGGAAAATGACGTAATTCGCACCCTTGATAACAATAGGCGGCAACAGCCCGCCCTTGTTGCACGGCAACGATCGCGAACGTAGCGAACCCCTAGCTCTCGATCACAAGATGATCGAGCGCTTACCAACAAAGCAACAACATGGCGCTAATTCCGCTCGCCTTGGCCGGGCAAGCACGCATTCATGCTGCCACGAGGTGCGTCCTCTCCCGCACTCTCCCTGCCCCGCCAGCGCCGAAAATGGCCTCCGCGGGGCTCCGGCAGTGACAGCGATCCGCTGTCGCAACCGAATGGAGAGGCTATGACAAAACGAAAGAAGAAGGCGGCCAACCGGCCGAAGAAGCAAAAACCGGCCAAGACTGCCGATTCACCTGCGCAGGTGCAGAACTCGAAAATCCAAGAAGGTAAGCAGAAGCCTCACGACCGCGAGAACACCAAGCAGCAACTCTTGCTGGAGATGCTGAGCAAGAAGCCCGGCGCCAATATCGACGCCATCGTGAAGGCGACTGGATGGCTCCCGCATACCAGCCGCGCGATGATCTCCGGCTTGCGTAAGGCCGGCCACAAAATCGAGATAGAGCGAGGCAAGGACGGCAAAACGGTCTACCTGATCGTTGGCTCGAAAAAGCCGTCCGCAAAGGCGAGCCAGCGATGAACCGGAAACCTTCATCGAATGCCGACGAGGCCGCGCGCAAGCGCGGCCTCGAAGATGCAAAGCACAATGAAATCGCAGCCCAGATCGAGGAGATTCGTTCGCTGAACAAGGATCAGCTTCGGCAGAGCTGGGAGAAGATGTTCAAGAAGCCCGTCCCCGAGGCACTGACCAAGGATCTGCTGGCACGAATGATTGCCTATCGGATTCAGGAAAAAGCATTTGGCGGGTTAGACCGCGCAACCGAGAAGATTCTTGAAAGCTACGCCCGAGGCGATAAGACCCAAACGCCCCAACGCCGGATGAAGTCCGGCACCGTCCTGCTCCGGGAATACCAAGGTGTTCGGCACACGGTCACCGTCGCGGATGGCGGCTTCATCTGGAACGACAAGAAATACGCGAGCCTCAGCACGATCGCGAAGGAAATTACCGGTACGTCGTGGAACGGGCCGCGTTTCTTCGGACTACGCGAGGAGAAGAAGGCAAAGTCCACACCCGAAGCCGATGCCTCATTGAAGCGGGGTATCGCGCGATGAAGACCCTAAGCAAGAAGCAACTGCGCTGCGCGGTGTATACGCGCAAGTCGACCGACCACAATTTAGAGCTTGAGTTCAACTCGCTCGACGCCCAACGCGAGGCTTGTGAGGCTTATATCAAGAGCCAGGCCCATGAAGGCTGGCGTCTCATCCCCACGAAATACAACGACGGCGGGCACTCCGGTGCGAGCCTTTCGCGCCCCGCTCTCCAAACGCTTCTCGACGACGTCCGCGCCGGCAAGATCGATGTAATCGTGGTCTACAAAATTGACCGCCTGACGCGCTCACTCACCGATTTCGCGAAGCTCGTGGAAGTCTTTGATCAGCAGTCGGTATCCTTTGTCTCGATCACGCAGTCGTTCAATACGACGACGAGCATGGGACGCCTTACACTCAACGTGCTCCTCTCCTTCGCGCAGTTCGAGCGCGAGGTAATCGGCGAGCGCGTCCGTGACAAGATCTCGGCTTCCAAAAAGAAGGGCATCTGGGTCGGCGGTCCCGTCCCCATGGGCTATCGGGTAGCCGATAAGAAGGTCTCGATTGTGCCGGCAGAAGCCAAGACCGTGCGGATGATTTTTGAGCGGTATCTCGCCCTGAAATCCATCAGCGTCTTACAGAACGAGTTGGATCAGAAGGACATTCGCACCCGCAAGCAGAAACTCTCCAATGGCCGTATCCGAGGTGGATGCCGCTATGGCAAGGGCACGCTCTATCATCTCCTGAAGAACCGCTTCTATGTCGGCGAGGTCGCTTACAAGGGCTCCATCAACAAGGGGGAGCACGAACCCATCATCGAACGAGCCACGTTTGAAGTTGTGCAGAAGCTGCTCTCCGACAACGCCGTCGAACGCAATGCGAACCGCCATAGCTCAAACGCCCTCCTCACCGGCTTGCTCTTTGACGACCGCGGCAACCGGATGACGCCGACCTATTCGCGGAAGCACGGCGCTCGATATCGCTACTACGTCTCTCACGCGCTCCTGCAGTCGCGGAAAGCGGAAGCAGGCTCGGTAACGCGGGTATCAGCGACAGAGATCGAGGAGAACATCGTAATTGCACTCCAACAGAACGAAGTTCTCTCTCAAGAAGAAGCCAATATTACGCCTGAGTTGCTTCACACTGCAGTCGAGAAAATCACGCTTCGAGAGAACGAACTAAAGATCGAACTGACTGATAAGTCGATCGGCAAAAAGGGCATTCTCTTTGTGCAATGGAGCAAGAAATACCCAGCGGCTCCCAAGGCCGTTATTCATGCGCCTGTGACAAGCGAGAAGCGGCTAGGGCCTGAAGCCCGCGATGCGCTGCTCACCGCAATTGCACGCGCACGCAAATGGATAACTGGTCTAGAGTCAGGAGCCGTAAGCACCATCTCGGAGATCGCCGAGCGAGAGGGCAACGTTGAACGCCATATCAGGCTGCTCCTGCCGCTCGCGTTTACACCGCCAGCCCTTATAACCTCTCTTATCGAGGAAAGCGCGCCTCACGATCTGACTGTCACATGGCTCGCCAAGCATATACCGTTCGAGTGGGATACCGATCCGACCACTTGTTAGTTTGCAGAAAAAGCAAATAAGTCGGCGAACGAGCAATCATCCGCCGGCATTCCAGAATGCGACAAGCGCATCTAGGAATGCTTTACAGTTTTCGGCCCGCCACGTGACTTTAGACGTGGGATGGAACAGATAAAACCTCTCGTTCGCGCAGACAAATTTTGAACGGTCAGCGGAATAAAGCCAGTTAAATGTATCCGAGAAATTCGCTACGTGGCTGCCGCCGAACTTCGCTGGTGGAACGTTGTAAAGCAGCCCCTCTATGAAATACGAGGGCGCCAATCCCTCCGCGATGCGACCCTGGTCGAGCATCCGGTTGCGCATGTTCTTGTACATCCGGATCGTCGGCTTGAACCATTGATTGGTCGCCTGATGCTTGGTCGTGCAATTGGCCATGTGCATCTTGGGATAATTCACAACTTGCGTTCCATCAGGCAGGAAGAAGCAAACGCCTTCGTGATAGTCCTGCGCGCCGCCGTTCGTATATTGGAAATACTTCCGAAACTCAGTGCACGCGAGCACGTCGCAATCTCGTCTGTTTCCGACACCCGGAATGAAGATGGCTTTGTCGCCGACGGTAACGCCGTTTCCAAATTGCGCGCGAATATGCGCCGCAACCTGCTGCTTGAATTTTTCTGCTGACCATTCTGTGGGGCTTCGGGTCGCATCGAAGCGCGCTCGCTGGTCGCCCTGCAGATCGTTGACATCGAAGTAGTGGATGGAATGATCGCAGATCACGACATCCACGTCGCTATCGCGCACGACGTTGGTATCGTTACCATAGGAGCCCTGCAGAAAAATATCGCGCGTTGCATAGGGTGCGTCGGCACGTTCCAGGGCGGTTTTGACGGTATTATAGGTTGCCTTCGAGGTTGCGGCTGCCCCGATATGGCTCCAGGCCTCGAGTTGATTCTCGTTAATTGCCATCGGCCCGCCTCACGCAAGCACGTTCTTGAGTTGCAATTCATACTTTTCGAACGACTGGCGGCCTTTGGACCAAAGGGCACCGAGCTTATCCGGGTCGTGCTCAAACATATCCGTGGCCATCTCGGGCTCGGTGTATCTTTCGTTGATCCGGATGGTCTCTATGTCGGAGAAAAGAACTTCCCGCAGTTGCTCCATCGACTGTGTATTTATTTCCATTACTTTTTGAAGCAGGCGAACGGTGAACAGATAGCCGACCCAGCGCAGAACGCTGAAAACGGAACGGCGCGGCTCGGGATATTCTCCGACGCCGATGCTGACCACTCGAATATCGGACCTGGGGACCTGAAGCGCTCCTACCGCATCGGCAATGGCATAAAGTGTCGGGTTATTCGCGCAATAACCGCCGTCGGCGAGAAGATACTTTTCTCCCTGACTCGTGGTGATTTCCTTGCGACAGAAAAACGGATATGCGGAACACGAAGCCTGCACTGCGTCGGCCATACGCACGCCAAAACCCGGAACGAACGATGCGCTGCGCCGGTAAGCCTGCATAGGATCAGATTTGAATATAAAGGGCCGCTCGTCCCGCCAATTAGTGGCGACGATACTGATGCGGGTCTGTGCTGCCTCAAAGGTCGCATCCCGGAGCACTTCGCCAGCGAGGCGCTCAAGGGCGGCCGACTTTTTCCAAGGGGTCCAGGGCTTCATCACCGGTACTACATGTTGCCGGTAAAGCTCCGTGATTTGATCGACCGATCTTCCGAGGCACAGCAGGGATGCGATGATAGAGCCGGTGCTCGTTCCCACGATGAGATCGAACGACTTGTACAACGGCCCCTGGGTCAGAGCTTCGATCTCTTTTAGTACGCCGAGAGTATAAAAACCTTTCGCGCCTCCACCATCGAGGGCCAGCACGCGAAACGGCTTCTTCGGCGCGTTCGCGCTCGCGTTGCGCTCTGGTGCTGAGTTCGCTTCGGCACTCATCGGGCGAACAAGCCTTTCAGCCAATTCCAAGCGCGACCGATCCAATCGCGATCATATAGTTTGTCGTAGTAAGCGGCGCGCTTGGCCTTCTCGTGCTCTCGGCCGGCCATGACGGCTTCCGGGCTCCAGGACTCACACCAAACGATATCGCCGTCATCGATGACGTAGTGGGAGTTACACGGCTGCGTCCAATTTCCGACCGATGGCCAAAGGCTGGGCCCATGCGGCGTGTCTTTAAATGACCAGCGACTCGGCAGGATCGGCGTCGTCACCTTCAAGCCGCATCCACAAGCGCAAAGATGCATCGCCGTGCCGTATTCCTCGGACACGTAGAGGATGCCGGGCTCGAACAGCTTCGGCATATAGTGGACGCGTAGAAGGCTAATCCTGTTGAGCTTCATCGTCCTTAGACCTTGCCACGATCTTGGTGTCCGGAACACGAAAAACGAAATGGAAATCGGTCGTGCTGTCGAAGTAGAAGCCCTTGATCTTCTTGTACTGGATGATCGCGAGCGTGGCGTTCAGCGCGTTCAACTCGGGGATTTGGATGTTTAAGCGATACTCGGCGTCAAGATGGTCGACGAGCATCGCGAACTCTTGATCCATCCGCGCTTGCGCGTCTTCGGGCGAATAGTAAGTCGCGCGGAGCTGGCCTGAAAGCGGGCCCTGATTCCGGTCGAGGCCCATACCGACGTCGATAAAAGGAATTTTCAGCGCGATTAGGAGCTTGAAAATCTCCTTGCGCGAGCTCCCCTTATCGACCGCGACGAAGGCGAAGGTCGCGCCCTTCAAATCTTCTGCGCAGGTGGAGTCGATGTACTTGTGTGTCAACTTCAGGCCGTGCCGAAGGTTCTCGTAGCGTGCTTGATATACGTCGGCCTTGGGCCGTTCGAACTCCGCACCCTCGGTGCCGTCGAAGCGGCCCGGCGAACGAAACTGGCTGTGAATGTGAAACACGTCGCCGTCGAAGCCACGGATTTCCTTCACCGCCGTCTTCGTCAGAAAATCCAGAAGGTAAGCGCCGGTGCCGCCGAGGCCGATCACCACGACGACTTCGTCTTTAAACTTCTGCGATAAGTCCATGATTTCCGCGCGGCCTGTCAGGGTATCGGCGATCTTGAAGACGGAGTCGTTGTCGGTTTCGATCTTGCGAAACGTGAAGACCTTGGCCTCGTTCGGGAACAAAGCCATCGCCGGGCCCGAAATAAGTGTCCGGTAGTTCTCGATCTTCGCGAAGAAGTCCGGGTAATCGACCATCTGGCCGTTCACCAGGAGCTTATTCGAGAACTGGCGCGTGACGACGATGTCGGGCGACGACGCGCTTAACGTTAACGACGCCGGGTTATCGCCGATCAGCTTGATCGGTGTGCCGTCAATGTTGTGGGGCGACGACCCGGTGAAAAACACTTGGTGATTGTGCTGCTTCACCTTCTCCGGCGTCGTATAGACGAGTTTCGTCACGAACGCGCCGACTTGGAGCGCGCGGTTGGCGTCGAGATAGGGGATATCGCGGACGATCAAATAGCCGGAGCTATCGACCGCGACCGCGTACCCCTTCTCGACCAGACGACGGATGTCGTCGTTATGATTCGCCAGTTGGCGATACATGGAAGTCCATCCCGTCTTTGACTTGAACCGAGTGACCCTTCGGAAGATCGCCTTCCGGCTTCTTCGGCGGGCCCTTGGTGAAGGTGATCGTGTAGGGAATGTCGGGCTGGCCCGAGTAGTCGGAGAGGCCGACGATCTCGGCGTAGGAGATTTTCTTTTCTTCCCACTTATGCGGTGTGGCGTTCACGATGATCGTGACGCCGGTCTTGCGGGTTTTGAACCGTTCGACGCCGCGCTCGCCGATTTTGACTTCTTCGTCGTCGGCGATGACCTTGTCCGGCTGGTTTTCGAGTTCCTGAAGGAGCTCGACATGCGCGCCGTCCTTGCCGACGAGCGTCTTGATCGCTTCGGCGGTAAGCGTTTTCTTCGGCCATTCAAGGCTGAGGCCGTCGACGACGAACTTGAACGTGCCGTCGCCTTCGATCACGAAGAAGCGGGACACTTTCGAGAGGTCCGTGGTTTCCTGCGGACGCAGCGTTTCCAACTCGAAGCTCGGCAATTGCGCGAGGATCACGAAGGTTTCGAGTGGATGCGCGTTCACGGCCTCTGCGATCTGGCCGCCGGTGACTTTCCGGTCGTCGAAGGAGACGGTCCGGAAGCGGAACTTTGCGTCGCCGATTTGGGCGGGGAAGCCGCCGCCATGATTCGGGCCTGAGCCCGCTTTTGCACTGTCGTTCATTTTTTCGCCTTTCCTGCCGGGAGATTGTGATTACCTAATAAGCCGGAAAGCCCTCTGCGCCCGGTTCATGCTTGATTTATCAAGCGCTGCTTGCTGCGTCAACATTCTAGTTTGCAGCGCTTGAAATTTCAGGCACGATGACCGAATCAACCATTCGAAAGGAGAAATCGTGAGCTTAGGCAAGGCATTGCGTGACGTTCGCGCTCTGCGCGGAATAAGCCTTCGAGCCGTTGAAGAGGCGACGGGAATTTCGAACGCGTACCTTTCGCAACTTGAACGGGGCGACGCGGTGCGACCTGCACCCGACAAACTTCAAGCACTCGCGAGGTTCTACGGTATTCCTTACGAGCAACTTCTTCGCGATGCGGGCTACCTCAAGAATAGCGACGGGGACGCCGAGCGAGACCAAACTAGCGCCGTTCAGGCGGCGTTGATGAGCGCCAAGCTCACGCCTGAAGAGGAAGATGCAGTCGTCAAGTACATCCAGTTTTTGCGTTTCGAGAACAATCGAAAGAAGTGAGGCAAGCGCTTGGCCCTACCGAAGCAGAAGATCGCGGTAAGGCCGGACTCGGAGGCCAAGCTTGCGAAGTTGGTGCGAAAACTCCTTCGCGAAGCGGGGGTAGAGGCTATTTTGCCGACGCCGCTTGACCGACTCTTCGAGGTCGCAAAGGTCAAGAACATCGCGGAACTGCCGGACGAAGAAGCGTTCCTAAAGTCGCTGTCGAAAAAAGTTCAGAACTTCTTCCTCAGCGCGAAGCAGAAGCTTCGCGGAATCGCCGATCTTCGCGAACGCGCTTCCTACGTCCCTCCCGATCCGAACAACATCGGGCGTGAGCGCTTCGCCAAGGGCCACGAGCTCGGCCACAACGTAATCCCGTGGCACAACATTGATCCCGCCTATCTCGATGACGACGAGTCGCTCGGCGCGAGCGCCAAAGGCGTGTTCGAGCACGAGGCGAATTTCTTTAGCTCCGAGGTAATCTTTCAAGGTCAGGCATTCCAAAAGCGTGCTCGCGACTTCGCGCCGTCCTTCAGCGCGATCTTCCAACTCGCGAAAGAAACCGGTGCTTCCAACCAAGCGACGGCGTGGCGTTTCGTCGAAGAGCAAGACGAAGCGATTGCGTTGCTCATCTATTATCCCAGTAAGGCGATCGACGAAGAGGGTAATTCTGTTCTCTCTCTATGGCGTTCGGTCGGATCGCCTCAATTCAATCGTCGCTTTCCTGAGATCGATGTTCCGCGCGCGGTGCGGACGGGACATCCATGGGTCGCCGCACGTGATTTCAACAAAGTTTTCGATGGCACCGGCGAACTCCTGAACGGCGACCAAAATGTGACGTTCGAGTGGAATAGTTGGTGGAACCGACGCGCGCTTTGTGTCCTGATCCGGCGGAAGCCGCGGCTCAGCATCGTTCGCGATATTCTTGCGTGATTTCTCACGCGCATGCGCTTCGTTTTATTTCTCTACTATTTTCTCAATAAACTTGATGCCGTCTTGTCCCGTCCTGCCAGTGGCCTTGAGCAACGCGCGCACTTGCCACTTAGATTTTTCATTATGTCGAACGCGTCCCTCACCTTGCAGGATTCGAACCGGTCTCTTCGGCTCCGGTCTGCGAATTTCGGATATTCGCTAAACGCTGGCCCAGACTTCGGGCCGAAAAGTCGAGTATCGAAGCCAGCAATTTGTCTGGTGGGTTTAAGGCGTCCCGGAAACCCCGCCTAATGGCGGCCATCCCGGCCGAAATCTGGATATCTTCGGTTCGACAGAAACGGCTGGTTGGGGCGCCAGGATTCGAACCTGGGAATGGCGGAATCAAAATCCGTCTAACTCCCCAGAGATTTCAGGGCCCTTTCTGAAATTTGTGACAGTGTTCCCACATTTGCCCCTTTGAAATCAAAGGGTTTTTCAGAATTTCAGAATTGGGCTCTTGGAGCCTAGGTCCAGCTAAGCAGCATTTCTGCGGGCGTCCTGCAGAATCATATCGGCTGCTTTCTCGCCGATTAGAACCGCCGGCGCATTGGTATTCGGCGAAACCATCGACGGCATGATCGAGATATCCGCGACGCGAAGGCCGTCGATTCCCCGAACACGCAGTCTGGCATCGACGACATCCATGGGACCACTGCCCATGCGGCACGTACTGATGCCATGCCAAGCGGTCTGGCCCGTTTGCCGGATGTAGTCCAGCAAATCGTTTTCGTCCGTGACTTCCGGGCCGGGCCGCGTCTCGCGAACGATATAGGGTCTGAGCGACGGTTGCGCCGCAATCTCCCGCACCATGCGCACCGCTCGCCGATAGGTGCCGATGTCGTCTTCGTGCGTCAGGTAGTTCACTTTGATCGCGGGATCTTCGCGCGGGTCTGCGCTCTTTATATGAACACTGCCTCGCGACTCGGGGCGAATCTTGAATACACCGATCGAAAATCCGGGGAAGTCGTCGATACCAGCGGCCTTGCTGCGCGAATAGCGGTCCTTGCCGCTGATCAACACGATCTGGATTTTCAGATCCGGACTCGGAAGATCGGGTTTGGATTTTGCAAGCGCATGTACCGTCGAGGAGGTGCCGCTCAGCATGCCCTTGCGGGTGAGCACGTATTTCAGGCCTTCGAGATAGCGGCGCCACGCACTCGTCATGATGTCGTTGATGGTGATGCGTTTCGTGCATTCATAACTGAAGCGGAACTGCAGGTGATCGCTTAAATGCTCGCCCACGCCGGGAAGATCGGCGACCACCGGAATGCCGTGCGCGCGCAGCAGCGCCGGATCGCCGATACCCGATAGCTCGAGGATCTGCGGGGTCTTCAGCGCGCCGGCGGCGAGAATAACTTCGCCGCGGCAACGTGCTGTTTTCTTGACGTCGTCTTGAAGATACTCGACGCCGACTGCCCGCTTCTGCTCAAGGAGCACGCGCGTCGCCAATGCGCGCGTTTCGATGGTCAGGTTCTTCCGCTTCCTGGCTGCTTTCAGATAAGCAAGATCGGTACTCGATCGGACACCCTTGCGGTCGATGCTTTGCTGCAGATACCCAACGCCTTCGAACACGCGCCCGTTGTAGTCTTCATTCTCAGGAATTCCAGCATCGACGCAGGCTTTAAGGTAGGCGTCTGATAGCGGATCGGGATCGTAGGTGCCGCGATTGAGAACTTTGACCGCTCCGCCATGGCCGCGAACCGCGGGATCCCCTTCGGGGTAGTCTTCCAGCTTCTTATAGTAAGGAAGAATGTCTTCGAATCCCCAGCCCTCGTTGCCCCAGTTCTTCCAGCGATCGAATTCTTCCGGTTCCCCGCGCACCCATGCCGTTCCATTAACCGCACTCGAACCGCCCAGCAGCTTTCCGCGCGGCGTATAGATTTGCTGACCAAATAGCTCCGGCTCAGGCTCCGTCCTGAACGGCCAAACATATTTCTCGTTGGTGAGGAGTTTTCCAACGCCGAGGGGAATACGAATCCAAACCGAGTTGGGCTCGCCGCCGGCTTCCAGCAGCAGAACCTTGAATTCCGGCGTCTCGCTTAAACGGGCCGCCACCGCGGCGCCAGCTGATCCCGCTCCGACGACGATAAAGTCGAATTCTTCTTTCACGTGTTCTCCCCTAAGCGGGCAGCCGTTCGGCGCCGCGCCTCCGTACGCAATTTGCGGGACCAAATGGAATCGGATCCGCCCGCTTCTTTTCGTAGCGAAGCGAAACGCAGTTGCAGCAGCGAATCCACGCCCAAGGTCCGAATATCAGCTATACAAAGCCAGAACGATCCTCACACTGTATATAGGGGCGCTCAGGCAGCGAACAGCCGGAAGTCCGCTTTCCGGAGGGAAAAGGGACTCGCAACACAAATGCCGTTTGGCGCCTTCACAAAATCTGCGGACGGCAAGCCCGGCGTCTTTCATCCCGAGCGCTTTCCCTACCAGCGTTTCGGGTTCGCACTCGCAATCGGCCTAGTAGGCGCCCTGGTCTTTCTGCATTTCCGCTTGCCGCTCGCCTGGATGCTGGGCCCCATGACGGCTTGCACCATTGCATCTCTGCTCGGGGCGCGCATCGAGGCCCCTGCGATCGTCGTCCCGGTTATGACGATAATTGTCGGAGTCATGCTCGGTTCGGGTTTCTCGCCTGGGCTGATCGGTCAATTGCAGAATTGGCTCCTTCCGCTCGCTGGGCTTGTCATCTCGCTCATTCTCGGCGGACTCGCCTGCGTTCTATATCTTCGTTTGATCGTTGGACTGAGCCTGCCTGACGCATTTTTCGCAGGCATGCCCGGCGGTCTCGTCGAGATGGTTGTGATGGGTGAACAATACGGCGCGAACGGCCGGACTGTGGCCCTCATCCATTCCTGCCGGATTTTGCTCGTCGTATTAATGCTACCTTTCTTCATCCAGATCGTGTCCGGCGTTACACTCTCTATTCCGCAAGTCGGTGGCGCGTCGATCTTCACGACGCCATGGCACAGCTACGCATTCCTGATCGGTACCGGTTTGATTGGCGTGCTGGTCGGTCAAGCTTTGAAACTCCGTGCCAAATTTCTGCTGGGACCGATGGTCGTCAGCGCGGTCGTGCACTTGTCAGGCCTTTCCGATTTCAAGCCCCCTGTCGAACTGCTCAATCTCGCGCAGCTCGTACTGGGCACTGCGATTGGTTGTCGCTTTTCAGGAATGCCGAGGCGCGAAGTGCTACGTCTGCTGGGCTATTCGGTCGGCTTCACCATCTTATTGCTTCTGATCACAGTAAGCGCCGCAATAACCGTTAGCCACGTCGGCAGTTTTGATTTCCTGCCACTCCTGTTGGCCTATGCGCCAGGTGGGCTCACGGAAATGAGCTTGATCTCTCTCGCGCTCCAAGCCGAAGTCGCATTCGTCGCGACGCACCACATCTTCCGGGTTCTTTTCGTCACGGTTGGAGCAGCCTTCGTATTCAGTCGGGTTCGGCGGAACACGAATGTAACCTAAGAATACTTAGCCTGCATGCGAGCGCGGGATCAGTCTCGGTTGTAGCACTTCGACATTGTCAGACCTGCGTCTTCCGCCCGCCTCGACATTCCCCGCAATTCGCACTTTACGCGCCTCTTCCCGAACGATTTGCAGAAGCGTTTTCACAGTGTTCGTCATAGGCTTCTGCTTTGAAGTCACCGCAACAACGGTCGAACTGATTACGGGATCGGTAAGTTTAGTCAGCACGATATCGCCGTCATATTTGTAGCTGTAAAGCGCGGGCGGCGTCAGAATCGAGCAGCCGACGCCTCGCCGCACGAGATCGAGGATTCCGCTTAGCCCATCGACTTCGAGAACGATATTCAGACGCATGCCCAGTTCTGCGGCGACTTCATCGACCCGGAGGCGCAAGCCGTGCGGTCGCCCCGGCAGAATCAGCGGTATGTTCTCAAGCTCCGCGAAGGGAATTGTCTCGACGCCGGCAAGGGGGCGCGTCCTCGCGCTGACGAGTACCGGCTCCTCGATCCAGAGCCGCTCGCCTTTCAGCGTGGGCGTGAGCGCGTCTTCGTAAAGTAAACCGATGTCTACCCGACCGTTCGCCACCCATTCCAGCACGAAGCCCGTATAGCTTTCGACAATTCGGAGTTTCGAATTCGGCACTTCCTTCAGAAAACGCTCGGCAACAACGCTGCTCAACACTTTACCTGCGACCGGCCCCAGGGCCAGTACTGCAGAGCCGGCGGGATTGTTGGAAATCTCGGCCACCTCGGCCTGCGCCTGTTCGAGACGAAGCAGTATCGCCTTTCCGTGCTGATAGAGGCTTTCGCCTGCTTCGGTCAGCAAGGCACCCCGTCCATTGCGATCGAACAGCCGCGCTTTGAAGTGTTCCTCGAGACGGCGAATGGATCGGCTAAGGGTTGGTTGCGGTACATTCAGAACCGCAGCCGCTTTCGAGAAGCCGGCGGATTCCGCAACCTGAAGAAAGTAGCGAAGGCTGTGGACGACAAACAGGTTTTCGACCCCCGCTTCGTTGAACGCGCTCATATGCGACCTCCCTGAACACCGGCTTCTTCCAAAGGCTGATCAGGGGCTCTGCACTCTCCGGGGTTCATAACCAGAGCCATGCCTGACGCGAATAACTGGAATCCATCGCGGCAGATTCCCTATGCTAGTCTCCGCTGATAGCTGTCTAGTATCGAGCGCGGGAAAGGCCTTCCATGCCGACCGAACCCTACGAGGTCTATGCGATCCGCTACGCGCATCACGAGCGACAAGCGAGCGCCAATTTTCTTGGCGGCGACCCTCACGACGGACCGATGCCGCTCGATTACTTTCTTTGGGCGATCAAGGGCAACGGGCGTACGTTCGTCGTCGATACCGGATTTGACGAAGAGACAGCTCGCAAGCGCGGCCGCGAATTTCTGCTGAAGCCTGACGACGGACTGCGCTCCATCGGTATCGATCACACCAAGGTCGAAGATGTTATTCTCACGCATCTTCATCACGATCATTGCGGGAATCATCACCTGTTCCCTAAGGCGCGCTTTCACGTGCAGGACTGCGAAATGTCGTACTGCACCGGTCGCGCGATGTGTCATCACACGCTGCGGCATGCGTTCGAGGAAGAAGATATCGTACAGATGGTGCGCCGCGTTTTCACTGGGCGTATTCGCTTTCACGATGGCACCGAAGAACTTGCTCCGGGCATCACACTTCACCACATCGGAGGGCACACGCAGGGGATTCAGGCCGTACGCGTTCTCACGCGGCGTGGTTATCTCGTACTCGCGTCGGACGTCACACACCTGTACGCCAACATGGAACGGCGCACGCCTTTTCCTGCCGTGCATAACGTCTTCGCCGCGGTGGAAGGATTCGATAAAATCGAAGCGCTTGCCAGCGCCAAGGACATGATTATCCCGGGCCACGATCCGCTCGTACTCGAAAAGTATCCCGCCATTTCTCCCTCGATGCGTGGCGTGGTTCGCCTCGATGGCGACCCGAAGTAACCACACCTCTCCAGCTTCCTGCGAAAAGGACTTGCGAATGGATCTGCAGCTTGTCGGCCGTACCTGTATCATCACGGGCGCCAGCACGGGCATTGGCGCCGGCTGTGCGAGAGCATTGGCAGCGGAAGGTGCGCGCGTCGCTATCGTCGGCCGCCGGGAAGCATTCCTTCGGGATGTAGCGGACCAGATTGCGGCCAATGGCTTCGAGCGCCCTCTTCCGATCGTTGCAGATCTTCTGGATGCGTCCGGCGCCGCGCAGGTGGCAAAGGCTGCCATCGATGCGTTCGGCCACGTCGACATTCTCGTCAACTCACTCGGCAGTTCGCGAACGCTGAAGCCGGATTCAAGCGACGCCGAATGGGACGAGGCGATGAACCTCAATTTCACTTCCACGCGGCGCATGACGCAGGCAGTGCTGCCGCAGATGCGTGCGCGGAAATGGGGACGCATCATCAACATCACCGGCAGCATGGAACCTCGTGCAACCAACGGCGCCACGGCAGCCAAAGCTGCCGTGCACATGTGGTCCAAGGGCCTGTCCTGCGATCTCGCCGCAGAAGGCATTACCGTCAATTGCATTCCGCCGGGACGCATCAACAGCGAGCAGATACTTTCGCGCCTGCATCCGACGGAAGCGGCCCGTCGCGAATTCATCGAACGGCATATTCCGATCGGATATTTCGGCGAACCTGAAGACATCGGCTATCTCGTTGCGTTCCTCTCTTCGCCGCTCGCCCGCTACATCACGGGTGCGGTTGTTCCGGTCGACGGCGGCATGCACGCCTTCGGTCACTAATCCGCCGACTTGGCCGTTCTTCACCTTCAACCGCAGGCAGATCCGTCCGGCTGCGCTCAAGGCCGATCCTTACAAGCCGGCTATCAACAGTCCCGCCAGGGCGACGGCAAGAATGACGATCGAGGTTCCGACGATCGTCACGATATGACGCCATCCCAGACCCAGAATCGAATTGACCGAGGTTCCAAGTCCCAGCGCACCGATCGCGACGAGCAGTCCCCACGTCGACACATCGACCAGCACTGGTTTCAGCGAAGCGTACGCAGCCGCCAGCGCCGGAACGCCGGGCACGAAACTGTTAACGAGACAAAGGATTACGAAGACGATCGCAAACACCGGTACCGGTACCTTTGCGTCGCTTTGCGAACTTCCGGTCTTCGCGAGCCACCAGCCGATACCGACGACGACCGGTAACAGCAGAAAGACCCTGAACAACTTCACAATCACGGCCGCATTGCCCGCGTCATCGGATATCGAGTAACCGGCACCGACCACCTGCGCGACATCGTGGATCGTGGCGCCGAGGAAAACTCCGCTGGTGCGCGCATCGAACCCGGCCCAGGTGCAGATCACCGGATAAAGGATCATTGCCAGCGTCGAAAGAGCGTTTACGGCTACGACCACGAAAGCAATGTCTGCAGCCTTTTTCGGATAGTTCGGAAGCACCGTCGATGTGGCGAGTGCCGCGGAAGCGCCGCAAACGGCCGTAGCTGCGCCCGCCAGTGCGCCATAGAATTTGCTCACGCCGAGAAGCCGAGCGAACGCAACGCCCGAAGCCAGCGTCGCAAACATCGCAAAAACGACAATCGCTGCCGTCGTCAGGCCCAGCGCGAGAATATCGCCGAGCGCAATGCGCAAGCCAAGCAAGGCGACTGCCCAGCGCAGTACGGTACGGACGCAGAATGCGAGACCGGGCTGAAACAGCGGCCTGCTCGCAATAAAATGCAGCGCAATTCCGATCAGCAGCGCGATCACCATCGCGGGGATAGGGAACACGCGCGCGACGAATGGCGCACTCATCACGGCAACGACTGCAACCAGCGCTGCAAGCAGGATGCCGGGTAAAAGATTTGCCGGGCTCGGGATCGAGCCCGAAATGTTCAACTCTTCGGTTTTCACACTTGCTATCCCATTTGCATTGCAGATTGCGGCCGAAGTGCCGCGACCCTGCCCGGCCGTAAGCTTTCGTCCAGCACCATTCCATCCAGAGAAATCTTGGGCTCTCTTCCGGAGAGAATGTCCGCGACCGCTCGACCCGAGCCCATGGCGAGTGTGAAGCCGAGAGCGCCGTGCCCGACATTCAAAAAGAAATTCGTGTAGCGGGTTGGTCCGACGATGGGCGTGCCGAGCGGGGTTGCCGGACGCAGGCCGCACCATGGCTGAACGCGCGAAAAATCAGCGATGCGCGGAAAAGTATCCCGCACCGCGCTGAGCAGCGATTCGATGCGATCTTCCGCAATACTGCGATCGTCTCCGCCGATCTCCACGAACCCAGCGACCCGCAGCGCTCCGCCCAGCGGCGCGTAGACGATCTTGTTGTTGTAGTCCGTGATGCTTAGCCGCGGCCCATCCTCGGGCGAGGCCAGCGGTATGGTTACGCTGTAGCCGCGAAGCGGATAGATCGGCAGATCAATGCCAATGGGCAACGCAAGATTGCGGCTGTCTATTCCAGCCGCAAGCACATACGCATCGCCATCGACTACTCCGTTCGCCGTCTCAAGCCCGATGATGCGGTTGTTGAGCGACCGGATGCGCGTAACGGCGGTTTCTTCAAGACACGTGAACTTTCCGCTCGCGGCGAGAACCCGTTTCAATTCCAGACATAAACGATAGCAATCGGCGGTTTCCTCGCTCGGCGTGAAAATCCCGCCGGCAATCCGGCTCTCGATATCGCGCAGCGAGGGGTCGAGCCTGCAGCATGTCTCGGCATCGAGCGCCTCCTGCTCGCAGCCGAGCGACTTCTGATAGTCGAGCTGACTTAGCGCCGACTGCCATCCTTTCTCGTTGGTGTAGAGAACGAGCTTCCCGGTTTTCCGATAGGAAAAGGAAAGCCCCTCTTTGGCCGCGACTTCCTGGACGAGCTTGCGGCTGTAGAACGATAGCTCGAGCAATCGTTGGGTCGTAATGCTGCTCTGCCTCTTCGAGCAGGCACGCAGGAACGAAATCAGCCAGCGCCACTGATGCGGATCGAATTGCGGGCGCACGCGAACCGGAGCGTCGCGCTTCAGAAGCAGTGAAGGAAGTTCGGCAAAGACCGATGGGCTCGCCAGCGGCGCAACGTAGCTGTAACTTAACTGGCTGCCGTTGGCGCGACTCGCTCCAGACCCGAGATCGCGCGCCCGATCGAGCATGATTACGTCATGGCCCTGTCGCACCAGAAAGTACGCGGTGCAAAGGCCGATGACCCCGCCGCCGATTACGACGACTTTCATGACGCGATCGCTGCGCCGCTCACGATTGGTTCCATAACGCTAGGCCCGGCCGACCAGACCGTCGCGTATCAGATCGCGAAGCGTGTCTTCGAAGGCACCGAGAAAGAACGCGACGTCCTTGTCGGTATGCGCCAATGAAGTGACGCCTCCCATGTAGGACATCAGTTCGACGCCACGGTTACGCAATCCGAGCTGATAGCCGCGCACCAATTCCTTAGGCAGACCGCGGATCTGCGCCGGGTCGAGCTTACCGACGCCTCCGTCCTTGTCGGTCTTTCCGAAGAAGACATGGAACGTCGATGCGTCACCGTAAGCGGTACCGGCAATCTGGTGCTTCTCGAGCGTCGATTTCATTCCTTCGCGGATGCGCGATGCCATTTCGTTCGCGTGCTTCTGCGCCTCGCCGGTGCGCACGACCTTCATCGCCGCGACTGCGCCCGCCGCAATAATCGAACAGCCGTTGAATGTTCCCTTGTGCGTGACGCCGGGCTTGCGGCCGTTGAAGGCAAACGCCGGATCGAGGAGCCGCATGATCTCCTCGCGGCCACCGACGGCACCACCCGGCAGGCCACCCGTCAGGATCTTGGCGAAGGTAGACAGATCCGGCCGAATGCCTACGACCTGTTGCATGCCGCCCGGGCTCCAGCGGAAACCGGTGATCACCTCGTCGAAAATCAGAACGACGCCGTACTTGTCCGCGAGCGAACGCAGCGAATGGAGAAACTCCTTCACCAGCGGCACCGAACCCCAGTTCGGTCCCGAGACCTCGCAGATGATTGCTGCGACGTCGTTGTTCGTCTTCAGGATGCCTTCGACAGCATCCGCTTCAGGCTTGCTAACGATCGTAAGTTCGCGCATGGCATCCGGAATGCCGCACGATGCAGAACGGTCATAAGGCGCGACCATTCCGTACATCAGGTAGTCGTGCCAGCCATGATAGTGCTGCTCGAAGCGAATGACCTTCGGCTTCCCGGTAAATGCGCGTGCAAGGCGCAGCGCAAGCATGGTCGATTCCGTTCCGGACGCTGTGAAGCGCAGCCGCTCCACGGAGGGATACATCCCCTTGACGAGTTCGGCCCATTCAATCTCGAGCGGATGGCAATTCGCGTAGTAGCTGCCGAGCGGCATCTGCTGCTGCACCGCCGCGACGACGTCGGGGTGCGAATGGCCAAGAAGCAGCGAAGCACTGCCCATCGAGAAGTCGAGATATTCTTTCCCTTCGACATCCCACTTCTTCGAACCTTGCGCTCGGTTCACGTAAATCGGATGCGGCTCGGTGTAGCGGTTCTCGTGAGAAATCCCGCCAGCCAGCGCTTCTCTTGCGCGCTTGAAGTACTCGGCGGAATTCGCGGCTTCGACGGTCATTGGAGCAACTCCTGAGCGAGCGATCAGCGCGCCGTTGGATGTGGGCATTGCCTGCGGCGAGGCGGACAGTGTCGCAGGCGGCAGTTTTCGTCAACTATTTTGTCGACAATTTAGGAGGGCGAAGAGTGTTGGGAAGCCTTTTCATCTGCGGGGTTCCTAAATTGCGGGTTCAGGCGCCGCGCTGGCTGATGCAATCCAGCGCCGATGACGGCAGAACCGTCACGCGCCACTTCGGTGGAATGACCGAAGTGCATCCCGGCTCTTCAACGATGGCGGGGCCTTCGAAAATGTATCCGGCATTCATCTTGGTGCGGTCGTAGACCTTGCAGTCGTGCACCTCTCCGTCAAACCAAACCGGACGCTTTTCGACGACGACGTCTTTGCCCTCACCCAGCGGGAAAGCGATGTCGATCTTGTCGACCAATCCCAGTGCAACGAGACGAATGGCCGTCACCTGAACGGTGTTGGTCGCGTCGGCATAGCCGAACGTCTCTTCGTGCCGCGCCAGGAAGGCTGCGATCAACGGCTCCCAGGACTTGTTGGTGTCTTGCCACGGAATGGAGAGCGTGAACGACTGGCCAGCGTAGCGCATGTCGATGCTGAAGGAGAAGCGCTGCCTAGTCTCGGCGAAGCCGTCCTCCTTCAGCTGCGAAGCCGCCTGTACGCGAAGCTCCGCGATGCGCTTCTCGAGATCAGAGAACTTGGCGACATTCGCAGCGCCTTCCCAGACCGCGACATAGTCGCGGCGGTGATCGGCGAGCATTTGTCCGAACGCCGACAGATGGCCCGGCATCGGCGGTATCATCGCGCGAGGAACAAACAACTCGTCTGCAACCGGCAGGAGATGCATCGGTCCTGCACCGCCAAATCCGAACAGCACGAAGTCACGCGGATCGTGCCCGCGATGCACCGACACTTCGCGCACGGCTCCGGCCATCTTCGCCACGGCAATCCGCAGGGCACTTTCGGCGAGTTCCTGCACATCCTCCTTGCCACGGCCTATCTGTGCAGCAAGTTTCGCCATCGCCTCACGTGCGGCGTCGATGGAGAGTTTCAGCCCGCCACTGATCGCGCGTTCCGAAGGCAAACGGCCAAGAATGAGGTTCGCATCCGAAATCGTAGGCAGCTTTCCTCCACGGAGATAACAGGCGGGACCGGGTATCGCGCCGGCGCTTTGCGGGCCGACTTCGAGCGTTCCGTCCGGTTGCGCCGAAATAATGCTGCCGCCGCCTGCACCAATCGTATGAATATCAAGCTGAGGCCAGGCGAGCGGAAACGCTTCGTGCTGATTGTCGTGCGACGTCCGCGCCATGCGATTGTGAATCAGCGCAACGTCGGTGCTGGTTCCGCCCATGTCGAACGTGATGCAGTTCGCCGTGTCCGTCATCTCGCAGATGCGGATCGTGCCGTTCACGCCGCCTACGGGACCTGAAAGGAAAGTCGACACCGCGGTTGCCGCTGCGCGCTCAAGCGTCATCGCGCCGCCATTCGAGGTCATGATGCTCACGGGAGCTTTCACGCCGCGATCGGCGAGCGCTGCCGTGAGGGTCTTGAGATAGTCGACGATGCGCGGCGTCAGATAGGCGTTGAGCACGCAGGTGGAGAAACGGCCGAACTCGCCTTTCTCGGGCAGCAGCACGGCGGACTCGGTAACGGGCACACCAGGCAGTAGCTTGCGCAGCGCCTCGCCTGCTTTCACTTCGTTCGAGGCGTTCTTGTAGGAATTGACAAAGCAGATCGCAACGGCGCCAACATCCGCATCCTTTAAGGATTTCGCGACCGCGGAATAGTCGAAGCCGTTGATGTCGCGAAGCACGGAGCCATCTGCAGCGACGCGTTCCGGCGCTTCGAGACGCAAGGATCGATCGATCAGTGGTGCTTGGCGGACGAACTTAATATCGAACAGTCCGCCGACCAGACGCCGTGTGAGGCCGATTTCAATGACGTCGCGAAAGCCTTCGGTTGTCAGAAGGCCGGTCTTCGCGCCCTTCTGTTCGAGAACCGTATTCGTTGCGATGGTCGTACCGTGCACGAAGGCGATGATCGAACCCAGATCAATGCCGAGCGCATGCAAGGCTTCGAGCACGCCGCGCCATTGGTTGCCCGGAACGGACGGCACCTTGGCCGACAGCACCACATGGTTCGCGGCGTTGTAGCAGAGGATGTCGGTAAAGGTGCCGCCGACATCGATGCCGACAATGTGCGTTCCGGTTTTCATGGCACTCGTCATCGCTGTTTCTTCAATGAGCTGCCGTACGCACGGCGCGCACTTCAACCCGATCGCCGACTTCGGCTGCGAGCAGCGCGAGGGTTGCCGCGTCGATGCGAAGCGTGTCACCGCTGCCATCGACGATCCGCACCCAGGCGCGGGGGGAAGCATGATCGGGGGTGACGATTTCGACGAGCGCGCCCTCGGCCACCGAAAGACGCGTGGCGGCGGCCCGCGGAAGCTCGACGATCCGCTTAAAGCCCTCCAGCAATTCCGTGTTCACAAGCTGCAACGAGAGGAACACACGTGCTGATCGGATTTCTTCGCGCTTCTTCCGAGTCGTCTCGAGGTCGATACGCAGGTTAGGGGAGATCGAAACACCGTAGCGCCGAAACGCTTCATCCGCGCTCAAATAGCCCAACGCCACATCTTTAAGGACCTTCTCCGGGTCACGCTCCAGCGGATCGCCGTAGCCGCCGCCGCCAGCGGTTTCCATCACGACAATGTCGCCGTCACTCAGCGCGAAGCCCGCAACCTTTCCCGGGTGTGCGGAGGGCTCAACCAGATTTTCTCCCCGCTTCACCACGAAATGGTTCGGTGCACCGTAGACGCCGCCCATCACACCATAGGGCGGAATGACGTTGCGATCCGAGAGGATCGACAGCGAAGCGCTGTCGCTCAGGACGCGGATGCAGCGCCGCATGCCAAAGCCACCCCTGTTCTTGCCATCGCCGCAGGAGTTCTCGCGGATGCCATAGCTTTCGACACGAAGCGGAAGCGAACTTTCGACCACTTCGATGGATTGCACCGAATTGAAATCGCCATCGCTGAAGGCGCGAACCACGGTGCCTCCATCGAGGTCTTTGGAGGCGCCCGTGCCGCCCGCCGGATACTCGTAAAATAGGAACGATCCCCATTTCGGATCGTTGCCGCCGATCAGCGTGTGGTTGGCCCCGCCCTTCAGCGCACCGGCAATCATTTCCGGCATCGCCTGACCGAGTGCCGCGACCATCAGCGAGTCGAGCAGGGCTTTCACCTCAACCATGCCGCCACACGGCGCAGGCCAGCGCGCATTGATAAAACTGCCGACGGGAGCAATGACCTCGATCGGCTCGAACGAACCGTGATTGATGGATGTCTTCGGATCCAGAAACGCCTTCGCAATCGTGCACACGGCATTCGGCGCCATCGAAGGTCCGACATTCGTCGGGCCCCTAGTTTGCGGAGCGGTGCCGGTGAAATCCGCGATCATGCGGTCGCCGTCGATCGTGAGCTTCAGGCGGGCAACGATCGGCTCGTGATCGTTGCCGTTGGATTCGATGTAGCCCTCTGCGTAGTAGACGCCGTCCGGACAAGCCCTGATCCGCTCGCGCATCACTTGCTCCGAGCGCCGCATCAACTCGTCGATCGAAGAAAGCAGTTTCTCAACGCCGAAACGCGTGAGCAGGCGTTGGACATGCTGCTCCGCCTTGCGCGACGTGCCGAGCATGGTCTTGAAATCGCCGCGGCGCTCGGCCGGATTACGCATGTTCTGAAACAGGAGTTCGAGAAACGGTTCGTTCAACTTCCCCTTCTCGCAAATGCGCGTGGGGACAATACGTATGCCCTCCTGGAGAATTTCCGTGACGCGGCCCGACAGACTCCCCGGGGTCGAGCCACCCACGTCGCCCCAATGGCAGCGTGCCGCAGCAAACAGCACAAGCTTCCCGCCAGAAAATACGGGATAGAGCATGAGCACGTCGTTCAGATGGGTGCCGCCCGTATAGGGATCGTTGTGAAGGAATACGTCTCCTTCATGAATGTCGCCGCTGAACACGCGGACGATCTCGCGCGCGGAATGAGGCACGGCAAAAATGTGAAGCGGATTGTCGTCGAGCGATTGCGCGAGCAGCCGGCCATCGGCGCTGACCAGCGCGCAGGAGAAGTCGTGACCTTCGTAGATAATCGACGAGTAAGAGGAATGGATGATGTTCGCGCGCATCTCTTTCACGACCGCGACGAGGGACTCGCGCACCAGTTCCAGTACGCCGATGTCCTTGTTCTTTTCCGCTCTGGCATTTTGCCTGGGCATAGACGCTTCCCCTTATGCGCCTAGATTTTGCGTTTTTGTCGACAAAAAAGTCAACACATTTATAGGCGCTGAAAGCGCCCTCCTCGGGCGCTTCGCGACCCGAAGTTAAGAAATGGAAAGGGGCCCTGTTCTCAGAAAATGAAGTCGCGATACCGGTCGATCGAATCCCGCGCCGTCGCGATAATTTTGGATTTCAAGTTCGCCGCAGTCTCGGCTTCGCCCGCGGCAAGTGCCTTCGTAAGTTTGCGGTGCAAGTCGAACCCGAGTTCCGCCCGCCCCTGCAATACGACGACGCGGCGTGCCATAACCTGGGTGCGGTCGTGAATACGGTCGAGCATGTCCGCTAAGATCGGATTGTTTGAGTGCCTGATAATCCGACGGTTCAGGTCGCGCAGAATGGCTTCGTAGTCCTCGTAGTCGCCCTTCCGCAGCTTCGACTCAATCGCCGGGCTGAACCGCTTCAAAAGATCGTCCCACGCACCTTTCGGGGCCGCGGTTGCCGCCAGCCGCGCCGCCAGCGCTTCAAGCGCCTCCCGCACGTGATAGAGATTGATGGCTTGGGCGGCATCGAGATACGAGACCATCGCCCCGCGGTTGGGCACACGAACGATTAAGCCGCGCTGCTCAAGCGCGGTGAAAATCTCTCTCACATGAGACCGCGAAAGGCCGAACTCGGCCGCCATCTCCTGCTCGCGAAGCTTGCTGCCCGGAAGCAACTGATGATCGGAGATCCGATTGCGGATGGTCTCGAAAGCATCCTTTCGGCTCTTGGCGGCTTTTGCCCGCTGCGGTTTTTTGGACATCTTGCGTTCCGGCTACGCGGCGATTCATAGCAAAAGCACAAGACTTTTTCCACATTTCGCCACGCGCCATCGGAAGACAGCGCGTGGCTTCATGGAAGTCGCTTAGCCGGACTTCGCTCCCGAGCGATGCGCAAACGAATCGCGCCGGAAGCTGTAGAGCGCGTTGGGGTCCATCTGGATGTCCACGACCGCAGGCTTGCCGCATTGAAGCGCGGCCTCGACCGTCGGTCCGATGTCCTGCGGACGCTCCACGCGATAACCCTTCGCACCGTACAGCTCGGCGACCTTGTCATAGGGCGGATTCTTCACGTCCGCGCCGATGTATCGGCCGTCGAAGAAGTCGCGCTGGTAGGCCTTTTCCGCGCCCCAGCAGTGATTGTTCATCACGATCGTCACGGTGTTAAGCCCGCAGGAAACGGCGGTACTCAGTTCCGACATCGTCATGCCGAATCCTCCGTCGCCCATGAGGCTGACGACCGGACGGTCCGGCGCCGCGGCCTTGGCACCCAAGCCCGCAGCATAGGAGAAGCCGACCAGACCGAAATCGAGTGGGCTCAGGAAAGACGGCGGCTCCAGATGATAAAGCGCATCGGTCGCCTGAAGGCACAGCGTGCCGGCATCTATTGTCACGATCGAATTGGCAGGCAGTACGCCCCGCAGCACCTTGAACAGCGTCTGCGGCTGGATCGGTGACGTCATCGCCGATCCCTTCTCGTCGCGCTCTTCCAGCATTTTCTTCCGCTTGGACTGGAAGTTCGTCGTCCATTGTCCAGCCTTCGCGTTGCGCTTCATGCCCTGGATTTCGCGCGTGAGCTGCACAGCAACCTTCGCGGCATCGCCCCAGATGCCGATCGAAACCGGGAAGTGACGGCCGATCGCCGTCGGTTCAATTTCGACCTGAATGATCTTCGCGTTGCGATTGAGGTTGTCGTACGAATAGAACGTCGAATTGAAACCGAGCCGCGTGCCGAGGGCGAGAATGACGTCCGCCTCGCGTGCAAGATCGGAAGCGACCGGATTGCCGCGCGGACCCACGCCACCCGCAAACAGCGGATGATTGTTCGGGATTGCGTCGCTGTGTCCCGCCGCCGCCGCAACCGGCGCGTTCAGGAGTTCACCGAGCGCAAGCACCGCCTTGTGACCTCTACTCCATTTCACACCTGCGCCGGCGACGATCAGCGGCCGCTCGGCGTTAGCGAGCAAATTGGCCGCTTCCGCGATCTGGTCGGCATCGCCCTGCGGAGTGACCTGCACACGATAGGCGGCGGGATTTCCTGCCGCTTCGAACTCCGCAGATTCGGAGAGCACGTCGCGGGGAAGGTTCAACTGCACAGGGCCCATTCGTGGCGTCATCGCCGTGCGGAAGGCTTCACGAAACATTTCTGGGATTCGCTCCGTGCGGTTGACGGTCCACGTCTTCTTGGTGATCGGCGTCGCGAGAGCTTGCTGATCGACTTCCTGAAACGCGCCGCGATATTGATGCGCGGAAGACAGCATGCCCGCGATGGCAATCACGGGCGAAAACGCGGCCGATGCCTGCGCGAGCCCCGTCACGAGATTGGTAACGCCCGGACCGTTCTGTCCGGCGAGAACAACGCCCGCCTTGCCGGAAACACGCGCATACGCGTCGGCCATGTGCGTGCCGGTGCGCTCGTCGCGAATGCCGATGAAGCGGACGTCGTTGGCGTCATAGAGCGCATCGAACACCTCCATCGTTGCAGAACCGATGAGTCCGAATACGCAACGCACATCCTCGGCACGAAGGGACTCAACGACTGCCCTTCCGCCTGTCATGGATTTTTTCACGACTTCCTCCCTGATCGGCACGCTCCGCCGCCAATACCGGGCGGAACATCCTAAGGGCGCCAAGATGATGGATCGTCAAATATTGTCAACAAAAATGTCTTCAATATCTGCAGTCTGCACGCGAACGGCCGCCGCCGGTTCCCGCGCAGTGGCGCGAGGCCGGTTCATGACGCGATGATTGAGAAAAACGCGCGTGCAGCGCGGGATCATGCACCGGCTGCGTGCTCGGCGACGACTTCATCGAGCCAGGTCAGCGCCTTGGTAACGTCTGCAAGCGGGGACGCGGCGCCCATCGGAATCATAACAACCTGCTCGAGCACTTCCTTCGGCATGCCGGCCTTGAGCCCGCGCAGAGCATGAACCCGGAAGGACCGCTCGCAGCCGCGCGCCGCGAAGCAACCAATCAGGATCAACTCACAAGTATTCGCGTCGAGGGGACCGGACTGCATAATTGCGTCGCGCATCCCTCTATAATGTATGCCCGCGTGCTCGTTCACTTTGCGCAACTGGATCGAAGGAAGGTTGACGAGATCGGTAGGCATTGCTCACTCCTAAATTGGACCAGTCTGAGCGATACGCTCACGGAAGATTTCGAAATGACGAACGCAAGCCAGAGCGTTCGCCGCCGTACTGAGTTCGTCGAAGACCGGAAGGCCGGCTGCAACCGCGCGGTCACGGTACTCGCGTTTCGGCCCTTCGATATCCGGGTCGCCGTCCGAGCGCAGCACGAGCACAACGTGCATGCCCGAGCGGTTTCTCGCTTTGACGCGCAAGACCGCATTCATCAGGTTGCCGAGCATGTCGACATGCCGGAAGGACAGCACAACCGTCATGTTGACGTGCATGACGAGAACGTCTGTGCCACCGTCGTCGGAGATGGCGTCGAAGATGGTCTCCGCCGCCTTGCCTTCGTCCTGCTGTAGCGCGCCAGCGGGAAGGTCGATCGGGTTGAGCACGCTCGAGCCCGCGGGAAGCTTAAGCGCCTGCAGCTTCGCCGCCACTCCCGGCTCGAACGGCGCGACGTCGAAGTTCGCCCGCGCGAGCGCATCGGTGCCGAGCACGCTGGCCCCGCCACCGTTACCAAAGAGCACCGCGCGTCGTGCTGCGGTGCTGCGCGGCTGCAAGCATTGAAACGCAAGTAGCGCGTCGAGGAACGCATCGAGTTCATCGACCAAAACCGCGCCGGTCTGCGCCGCCAGCGCCTTCCAGCCATTATCGCTTCCGGCGAGCGCGCCCGTATGAGAAGCAGCAGCCCTGCGGCCCTGGCCGGTGCGACCGCCCTTCAGGATCACGACAGGCTTCTTTCCCTTTGCTGCGCGAAGCGCCTCGAACAGATGCCGCCCGTCGCCAGCGCCTTCAAGGTAGAGGCCGATAACCTTCGTCTCGGAAGACTCGAGGAAGTACTCCAACAATTCATGCGGGCGGACATCTGCGCAATTGCCTACCGTCACTAGGCCGCTGAATCGCAGACCAAGGTTCTGGCCTCTGCGGATGATATCGACACCGAGACCACCACTCTGACAGACGACGCCCACGGAGCCCGGTTCGTCGGTTGTGCGTTCGGTGAATGTTACCCGCGCACGCGGAGAATACACGCCCAGGCAGTTTGGTCCGATGACCCGTACCTTTGCCTCCTGCGCTGCATGCACGAGCTCGCGCTCAAGTTCATGACCGCCCGAGGATTCGCTGAAGCCACTAGACATCACCTGCGCGATGCGCACACGGCCGGCAAACGAACGCAACAAGGCAGGAATCTGCTGGGCCGCGACGGCGACATAGGCATAATCGATCAGCGCCGGTGTAGCGCTCACCGACGGGAACGCCGGCATTCCCTCGATTTCGTTTGCCGAAGGATGGATTGGAAAAATGCTACCCCCGTAACCAAACGCTTTCAGATGACGAATGAAGCGGTTTCCGCCGGATACCGAGGTCGCAGATGCGCCCACCACAGCGATCGCCGAGGGAGAGAACAAGGCGTTGAAGGCGCCGGCATTCGCCGCTGACAAGGTCATGCCGTTAGCCCTCCACGCTATGCTGCAGGATGAAGCGCGCGTCGACGGCGGTGGCACCTTCAGCGGTGACAATGATCGGATTGATGTCGATCTCGACGATTTCGTCAGCACTTTCCGTCAGCAGGCCTTTCTCGCCGCCCATTTTCACGAGAATGTCGATCAAGGCATCTGTAGAGATCGGCGCGCGTCCGCGAGCACCCTGCAACAGCGGAGCGCCTCGCAGTTCGGAAAGCATCTCGGCAGCATCCGAGCGTGTAATAGGACAAATCCTGAATGACACATCTTTCATGACCTCTACGAAGACGCCACCAAGGCCGGTCATAATCATGGGGCCAAATTCTGGGTCGACTACGCCGCCAACGACGACCTCCAAACCAGGCGAAGCCATCTCCTCTATCAACCAACTTCGTTCGCCGATGCCTTTCGCGTCAAGTGTCGCTTCGATTTCCGCAAGTGCACGTTCGACCTCAGCGAGACTTTTCAAGCCAACCTTCACTGCTCCAAAGTCGCTTTTGTGAATCACTTCGGGAGAAACCACTTTCAGCACGTACGGAGGCTTCAGAGTGCTCAATGCCGAAGGAATTTCAGCGGCAGACTTTGCGACGTGCGAAGCAGGCACACGAATACCGTAAGATGCCAGCAGTTTCTTTCCGGCCGGCTCATCGAGTGCGCTGGCACCGCTCGTGCGCGCAATGCGAACCGCTGCTTTCAGTTCAGCCGACATGGCATGTCATGATTTGATCGTCACGACTGACTGGCCATCGCTGACAGCGTCGCCCACCGACACGAGGATTTCCGTGACCACGCCAGAATCGGGAGCGAGCACCGGAATTTCCATCTTCATCGACTCGATGAGAATTACCGGTGTATCGGCCTCCACTGAATCGCCCACGGCAACCAGTACCTTCCAGACCGAGCCTGTAACTTCGGAAACGACTTTCGTGTCGGCCATATATTCTCCCTAGTCTCGTTAGTAACTTGTCGGCCAGTTGCTTAAGAGATGACGCCCTACCTCGCTCCCCAGACGCTTGCGGTGAACATCAAGCAGAGAGATTAGGCAGCTGCGCGTATCGCGCGGATCGATAACGTCTTGCGTTTCGTAGAGTGCAGCAAGGTTCCACGCCGATGTGTCGCGCGTGACCTGCTGCAGCAGTTCTTCGTAACGGGCCGGGTCTTCTTCTTTCTTCACGCCATAGAGGACGTTCACGCTGACTTCGGGCGCCATGAAGCCGAGATCGGCTGTCGGCCAACAGATGACTTCATCCGAATTCCGGCCGCCACCCATGTTCAGGTAGGCCTGACCGTAGCTCTTACGCATGATTACGGAAATCTTCGGTACCGTGACGAGCGAAAGCGCGTTCATCCAGTTGATGATTTTGCTCGGCGCGGCGCGGCGCTCGCCCTCAATACCAATGAGGAAGCCCGGCTGATCGACCAGGAACACAATCGGAATATTGAAGCTGTCGCAGAAGACGAGGAAAGACGTTGCCTTGTTGCAGGCATCGACATCGATCGCACCGCCCTTGAACATCGGATTGTTCGCGAGAACACCGACGGTGCGGCCGTTCAGGCGGATCAAAGATGTGGCAAGCGATTTGCCAAAACGTGCTTTGGTTTCGAACACGCTACCGGGATCAGCAATCGCTTCGACAACCTTGCGAACGTCGTACACCTTGCTGCCATCCGCCGGGACGATATCGGCAATGCGCTTACTGTTTTCGTCCGCACCCGCCACCACCTCTTGCACAGGCGCAGCTTCATTGTGGTGGCTCGGCAGGTAGCTGAGATAACGCTTGATCGCCGCGATCGCCTGTTCGTCGCTATCCACGACGAGATCGACGAGTCCCGTAGTTTCAGAGTGCAGTTTCCATCCGCCGAGTTCTTCGGCGTCGACCGGCTGCTTGATGGCCATGGAGGTCACACGGCTGCTGGCAACCGCCATCTGTGCGCCTTTGCGCATGACGACGAAGTCCGACATGCACGCGTACCAGGTCGACGAGCCGTAGCAGGAGCCGAGCAGCGCCGAGACCCAGGGGGACTGGCGCAAGCGCTGATACTCGGTCGGATCCTGACCCAGAATGGCGCGGCCCTGCGCACCCATTCGATCCGGCATTCGCGCGCCCGTGGACTCGCCGAGAAATATGAGTGGCATGCCGCTTTTGCTCGCCACCTCGCGCATGTGGCGGATCTTCTTGCCATTCACGACGGAACTCGAAGCGCCCATCACGGTCATGTCGTTCGAAACGACTGCAACCTGGCGTCCCCCGATCTTGCCAAATCCCGCGATTTTTCCATCGGCCGGCGTCTTCTCTCGCGCCTCCGGCAAATGAGAAGTCGCAAACAATCCGCTCTCAACGTAGGTGTCCTTGTCGAGCAGGGAATCGATGCGCTCGCGTGCATTGAGATGTCCCTCCGCACGACGACGCGCGATCTTTTCCTCGCCACCCATCGCCAGCGCCTTTTTCTTGCGCGCGACAAGTTCATTCAGCTTGGTCTCAATCGTCATCTCAACTCCGGGTCGCTAGCGCAGAAAGGCTTACAGCATGTGCTGGGTTGGATGACCCGCCCACATCTTTTCCTTGACGTAACGCGTATGAACATCGCCTTCGACGAAGTCCGACTCGTCGATAAGACGCTTGTGGAACTCAATGGTCGTCGGCACTCCACTGATCTTGAATTCGCCGAGCGCGCGCTTCATGCGGGCAAGCGCCTCGGTTCGATCCGAACCCCAAACGAGAAGTTTCGCGATCAGGGAGTCATAGTGCGGAGGCAGCTTGTAGCCCGGGAATGCGTGACTATCGATGCGCACGCCGGGGCCGGACGGAGCTGTGTATTCACCGAGTACGCCGGGGCGCGGCATGAATCCCTTCTCGGGGTCTTCCGCATTGATTCGGCACTCGATCACGTGTCCCGAAACACGCACATCGGACTGCTTGATGGCGAGCGGTTCGCCGTCCGCGATCCGGATCTGCATCTTGACCAGATCCAGGCCGGTCAGCATTTCCGTCACCGGGTGTTCGACCTGAATACGCGTGTTCATTTCGATGAAATAGAATTCCTGCTTCGCAGCATCCACGATGTACTCAAGCGTACCGGCGCTGCGGTAACCGACGTGGCGCGCAAGCGCGACCGCTGACGCGGTAATACGCTCGCGCAGCGCGGGCGAAAGGGCCGGCGACGGCCCCTCCTCCACTAGCTTCTGATGGCGCCGCTGAATCGTGCAGTCGCGCTCGCCCAGATGAATGATGTTGTTGCCGTCACCGATCACCTGAACCTCGACATGCCGGACAGGTGAAAGATACTTTTCAATGTACAGCGAACCGTCACCGAATGCCGCAGAGGCTTCCGCTGCAGCGCGTTCGAGACTTTCGCGCAACTCGCCTTCCTGAGTGACGACACGCATGCCGCGACCACCGCCGCCGGCCGCCGCCTTCACGAGTAGCGGATACCCGACGCGCTTGCCGATCTCGATCGCCTCTTCGGGCGACGTGATCGGATCGGGAGAGCCCATCGTGATCGGTACGCCCGCTTCGTGCGCAAGCTTGCGCGCAGCAGCCTTGTCGCCCATCAGGCGGATCACGGAAGATTGCGGCCCTACATAAATGAGACCCGCCTTCTCGCACTGCTCAGCGAATTCGGCATTCTCCGACAAAAAGCCGTAGCCCGGGTGAATCGCATCCGCGCCCGAGGCTTTTGCGGCGTCGATCAGTACCTTCTGGTTGAGGTAACTTTCCTTCGACGGAGCAGCGCCGATGCAAACGGATTTGTCCGCGAACTTTACCGCGAGAGAATCCTGATCGGCTTCTGAATAACCTTGCACTGCAGCGATACCGAGTTCGCGACACGCACGAATGATCCGCACGGCGATTTCACCGCGATTGGCGACGAACAGGCTTTTGATCCGCTGCATAACTGGCGTACTTCCACCAACAAGGAGTGATTAAGTCCTTGGTGAAGCAAGGACTTTACGCTCTCTAAATTCATCTATATGTATTAATATACGTTGTCGGTGGCTACGACAAGCGGATTCGCTCAATCGACGCGAATCTCTCCACCGACGGCGTTGCGATATTCGTAAGCGTCGGTGCGAATGAGTGATTTGCGGAATTCGACGGGCTTGTTCCCGAATGCGTAAGCGATGCGGATCACGGAGAGGAGCGGCGTGTTGACCTGCACGGCAAGCCGCTCTGCACTCCACTGGTTGGCCACCGCGCCGTGCAAACGATCAAGAACGCGAAACACGTTGATGCCGAAATGACTTTGATAGAAGCCATACATCGTCGTCTCGCGCGCAACGAGATCCTCCTCGCGCATGCCGAAGTATATCTTCTTGGAGAGGTTGATCTCATCGAGGATCACGGGATTGCCCCCCATGAGCAGCAGATTGACGATGCGATAGATTGGGTCTCCCTTTCGCAACCCCAGCGCCTCGGCGATCTCTGCGTCGGCGCGGCTCTCTTCAAAGGACAAGGTCTGCACGATCGGAATCACGCGGACGCCGTCCTGTCTGAAGATTGGCCAGAAGCGATTGAGCATTCGCTCAGGGCTCAATGCCGCCAAGAAAGTGCCGCGTCCCTGCTGCCGTACGACGATGTGCTCGGCGACAAGATCGTCCATGGCGCGGCGTACCGTACCGATACTGACATCAAAACGTGCAGCGAGCTGCTTTTCCGTCGGGAGCGGATCGTTCGGGCTGATATCGCCGCTGCTCAACATACGCGTGACGTCGATCTTGATGCGCTTGTAAAGCGAAACGCCGTTTTCCTCGTTCGCCCCGTTCGATTTGCGGGTGCGCGTGCCGGCACGGCTCTTCTTGCGGGACTTGGATTTCATTTGTTGGAAGCGACCTTGAAAACTGGAGCTGTGTGAATGACGAAATTCCGTTGCATTGTTGCCGGCGCGCTGGGTGTCGGCGGCCGCGCATTGCTCGACGAACTTGAGAACCGCACGGAATGGGAAGTATTCGCGCTCTCCCGCCGCAAGCCTGACTTCAATAGCCGTGCGCGGTTCATCTCCGTGGATCTCAGCGATCCCGCAGAGACCCGACGCGCGGCAGAAGAGATAAGCGGAACGACGCACGTATTCTTTGCGGCATATACGCCCCAGCCCACGCTCGCGGAAGAAGTCGTGCCCAATTTGAACATGCTGAAAAATCTCGTCACATCAATAGAATCGATGTCGCCGCAATTGCGGCACGTTGCAATTGTGCAGGGAAGCAAGTGGTATGGCAATCACTTAGGGCCCTACAAGACCCCCGCCAGGGAAGACGACCCGCGGCACATGCCGCCGAACTTCTATTACGATCAGCAAGACTGGATCGAAGCGTACCAGCGCGGGAAGCCGTGGAACTGGTCATCGTGGCGGCCACACGGTTTCTGCGGCACCTCGGTCGGAAGTGCGATGAACCAGCTGACCGGGCTCGCAGTCTACGCGACCATCTCCCGCGAACTCGGCCTACCCCTGCGTTTTCCGGGATCGCCGATCGCATTCAAGTCGGTCTACCAGTTTACCGATGCTTCTCTCCTTGCCCGCGCGCTGCTCTGGGGCAGCGAAAATCCCGCTTGCGCAAACCAGGCGTTCAATCTCACCAACGGCGAATTCGAGCGCTGGGAAAATATCTGGCCTGCGATCGCCCAATGCTTCGGCATGATTCCGGGCCCGGTGCAGACCATTAGCCTCGCCCGCTTCATGGCGGACAAAGAGCCCTTGTGGGCTCGCATCTGTGAGAAGCACGGTCTTAAGCCCTATCGGATTCAGGATCTCGTAAAATGGGACTTCGTCGACTGGGTCTACGGCGCAACTTTCGATCAGATGTCCAATCTCTCGAAAGTTCGCCGCGCAGGCTGGACCGAAACGCTCGACGCGGAGACGATGTTTAAGCGTCTATTCGAAAAACTCCGCGCCGAACGGATCATTCCGTGACTACGATCTCAACTCTTGATCTTCAGGAGTTTCGCAGCGTTGCCCCACATTATCTTCGGGATGATGTCCTGCCGGTAGCCGAGTGCGAGGAAGTCCCGCACCGCCTCCTGAATGTCCTTGGTCGGATAAGCGGACCCGAACAGCGTCCGGTCTTCGAGAAACATGTTGGCGCCCTTCACATAAGTGTCCGCACCGATCATGCCGACCGTGGCGCCGTAAAGATCCGGCGAGACGTAGATGTTCGGGCAGGCCAACGCGACGACGACCATCTCTTCCGCGTACGGCCAAGCCGCGTGCGAAACAATGAACTTTACCTTCGGATATTTCTGCGCGGCCCTCTGAATGGAAACCGGACGCGACCAACTGATGTCGTGTCCGCCGAGCGCGGACAACAATCCGGAGAGCGAAATCGAAACCGGAAGGTCGAATTCCTGCGCAATTTCGTAAATCGGGTCGAGGCTTTCATCGTCCGACCAGCGTGGCCGCATTCCCGAACCGGGCTCAATCGAAATGCCTTTAACGTTCGTCGCCCGCGCGTATTCGCGCACTTCCGCCAAACCCTGCGGAATGGCTTCCAGATCAATGCCGAGAAATCCGAGGAAACGGTCCGGCCATTTTGCAACGGCTTCCACGATATCGCGATTGTCGACGCCGCCGAGATTTCCGGCGCCAGAAGCCGCCCGGCCCATGAGGACGCCATACTTGATGTTGGCCGAGTCCATCTCTTCGAACAGAAGATCGAGCGACTCGAGCCACGCGGAGCGCGGTCCCTTAAAACTCACGAGATTGCGCGGATAGTGCATCGCCGTACGAAATACGGAGCCTTTGGTCCACGCCGGAATCGGCGGACGCAAACGCATGTCAATAATCGGCATCATCATACTCAACTAAACCTCCCTTTGTCGGCATTCATATTTTTGCACGCATTCGGTTTCCAGCCCTCAGACAACCCCGAACTCGATTGGAGTACCCCATGAAAGCGAAACACATGATCCTCGTGATGTACGACGGGCCCACCAACGCAGAGTTCATCGAATGGATGAACGGGCCGCACTACGAGGAAGTTGCAGCGACGCCCGGCATCGTCGCCGCGCGCCGCTTCGAAGTAACCGCAGGCCCCGAAGGTCACCGTCGGTATGTTGCAATTCTTGAAACCGAGGACCTTGCGAAGACTCTCGCCTGGCGCGACAGCCCCGAAGGTCAGCGCTCGCAGAAAGAGGCCAACGATCGGGGTGTCACGAACCGTTACTCGCTTGTGTGCAAACTGGCGCACTCTACGGTTCCCGGCGAAACCACGTGATCAGTACGGCAGCCCCAGAAGCTGCGGCATGATGGTCGTGATCGACGGGAAAAAGATCAGAATCAGCAGGCCGAGGAACAGCACCGCAAGGAATGGCAGCAGCGGCATGATCAGCTGCTCCATTTTGATCTTGCCTATGCTGCACGCCATCAGCACGCCGATACCCGCAGGCGGTATGAAAAGACCGATACCGGAGGCGAGCACAACTATCGTCAGCCAATGAACCATGTCGATGCCGAGCGAGCGGATGAGCGGAAGCAGGATCGGAACGAAGATCAGGACCGCCGGCGCGCCCTCGAGGATCGAGCCCACGAAAATGAAGATGAGCGCGGTGATGAGCAGCACGCCCCATGGCGGAATCTCCGTCGCGCGCATCCATTCGGCCACGGCCTGCGGAATGCCCTGCGTCGCGAGCAGGTATCCGAAGATCATGGCAAAGCCCATCAGGATCGCGATCAGCCCCGTAGCGACGCCAGTCTGCACCAGCGCGTCGAAGATGTTCTTCCAGGTCAGGTTGCGATAGACGAGCCCGCCGACGAGCAGTGAGTAGACGACAATGATTGCCGCCATTTCCGTGATCGTCGCAATGCCGAGCCGGATGCCGATAAAGATGATCAGCGGAATGCCGAGTGCGAGCGAAGCATCCTTGAGACCCGCGAGCATCTGCGCTCGCGAGTGGGATGCGTCGCGCGGCATATTATATATCCGTGCCTGTACCGCGATCAGCGCAAACACGAGCCCGCCAAGGAGCAGCGAGGGCAGGAGACCGGCCGCAAAAACGGCGACCACCGATGTATTCGCAACCGCGGCCACCACGACCATCAGAATGCACGGCGGAATCAGAATTGCGAACGCGGACGATGCGCTGATCAGAGAAAGGCTGTAGGGCCTCGGATAGCCTGCACGCTCGAGCGGCTTCAACGTCATCGCGGACACTGCGGAGACGTCCGCAACCGTCGAACCGGAAACGCCGGATTGCAGCATCGTGCCGAGCACGACGCCCATGGGCAAACCGCCGCGGAATCGTCCGACCAGCGTTCGCGCGAAATAAATCAGGCGTTCGGAGATACCGCCCTGCTCCATGATCGTGCCTGCGAAAATGAAAAGCGGGATCGCAAGCAGAACAAAGGAGTCGACGCCCATCACGGTGCGATGAACGATCATGTTCAGCGGGATGGTATCCTGGAAGCCAAGAACGAGAAGCGAGGACAGGCCCATTGCGAAGCTGATGGGCAGGCCGATCACGACGAACAGTGCGAATGCACCAATGAGAATTGCGATTGTCATGTTGGCTCCTACTCGCTCAGCCGCACGGCTTCTGTACCGAGAGCGTCAGGACGCGCACGCTTGCCGCGCATCGTGTCCCACAAATTAAAGACTGCGTAGATCGACATCAGTACACCCGCGACCAGAACCGCGAAGTAGAGCCACGCGATGCTGACATCGAGACCGGGAAGACGCTGCAGGAAAGAGAAACGGACGGTGATCCATCCTTGAACGGTGAAGAGCAGCGAAAAAATCAGGATGGCCGAATCCTGAATCATTTCGACGATCCAGCGCCACTTCGGCGACAGCCGGTCGATCACGAAATCGACGCCGATATGGGCACGATGCCGGACACCTACAGCGAAGCCAATGAACACAGTCCAGATGAACAGCAACCGGGATGCCTCGTCGGACCAAGATAACCCGATGTCGAGGGCGTACCTTGCGAACACCGATACCGTAAGGAACAGCACCAGAATGCCGATCAGGATCGCAAGAAGTATTTCCGGGATCTTCAGTATCAAGAACCAGAACGCCCGCTCGGCAGGTGACTTCGACTTTTCTGGTTGCACGGTACCTTGCAGCATAGGACTTCCCCCAAAAACAGTAGAGCGAATCGTGGGAGGGCTCCTTCGCCCTCCCACGATCACGATCTTAGTTCGTCTTCTGCGAATCCAACACGAGATCGAGGATTTCTTTATCGATGTTCTTGTCGAACTGCTTCCAGATCTGCCGGCCCGTTTCCCGCCAGATCTTCATTTCATCGGCGGTAGGACGATAGGTCTGCACGCCGAGCTTCTTCGCGTTGGCGCGTGCGGTGTCGCTGTTTTCCTGGTCCAGCTTGTTCGCGTAGATTTCAGCTTCCTTTGCGGCCTCAAGAACAATCTTCTGAAGATCCGCAGGCAGCTTCTCGAAACGCTCTTTGCGAATCGCGAGAGTCTGGATGCCAATCACGGCCTTGTTCTCTGTTGCGTACTTCAGCACTTCGTAGTGCTTCGCCGTGGAGAGCCAGGTCGGCATCACGAATTCGCCGTCGACGACGCCCGAGCCCAGCGCGTTGTACACTTCCGCCCAGTCGATCGCGGTAGCGATTGCACCCCAATTGCGGAACATCGCGATTTCAACCGGCGATGCGGTGGTACGGAACTTCAGGCCTTTCAGATCATTCGGAACATGAATCGGCCGCCTGTTGTTGACGATGTCACGGAATCCGCCGTTGTCGAGCTGCATCAGAAGCTTGAAGCCGGCCTTTTCGAAACGTTCGCTGATGACCTTGCCGACCTTGCCATCGAGCGCTTTGCGGAACGATGCTTCGTCGTTGAAGACGTAGGGCAGATCCATGAACAGAAGCGCGTTCGTGAAGGCAGCCCAGTTCGCGTTGGAAGCACCGGCGAAATCGACCGAGCCATTCACCATTGCTTCGAGCGCAGTACGCTCGCTGTAAAGCGAGCCGGCGAGATAGGTTTCGACCTTGACTTTGCCGCCCGTCTTCGCGGCAACGATCTCGGCAAACTTGACCATTCCCTTACCGATTGCGTTATCAGCGGTCGCGCCGTGCGCAAGCTTCAACACCGTCGGTGCCTGCTGAGCGGAGACGCTTGCGGACGCAATCGCCAGACCCATAACAGCGGCGGCTATGCCTCCCGCGAATTTTGCTTTCATTGACACCATCTTATCCTCCCTATGTAGCGTTATGTTGGGTTTGACATGAGCACTTGGGTGCTTCTTTTTCTTTACATGCCTCGCGAATAGACGAGACGCGTATTCTTTTTCTGCACGTCGACGTAACGAACCTGCGGCCGTTTTGAGAACTCCTGCACGAGCCGCGCGACCGGACTGAAGCGCGGCGAAGCGAGATCGAGCGGCCCGGCGGCAAACATTTCGTTCACTTCGTTGCCGGCGAACATGTAGCGAAGGATGAGTTCATCATCGTCCGCGCCCGGATAGGCTTTGCGCAACGACGGAAGCGCGGGCGGCAGCGGTTGGGGCTTCAGCGGAATCTTCGGCGAACCGTTTGCGATGATACGATCGAGCACGTTGGGCTCAACCGGTGCGAGCAGCTTGCCGAAGTGGCCGAGCGCATACATCTTCACTTCGTCCGGAACCGTACGATAGCGCTCGCCGCCGACGACATTCAGCATCGCCTGCACGCCGATGATCTGCGAGAACGGCGTAACCATAATTGGCCAGCCCAGATCGGCCCGAATCTGAACGATCTCCTGAAGAATTTCCTCGAAGCGGCTTTCGAGCCCCGCTTGCTGCAACTGGAACTTCCAGTTCGCAAACATTCCGCCTGGCATCTGGTGCTGGTAATGGAACGAGTCGTATTCCATCGGCGCGCCTTTGGCGAAACCCTCCTGCTCAGCAAGTTTTGTGAGGTATGCGCTGACGTCATCGATCTTGGTCCGGTCGACCTTCGTATCGAAACGGTTAAGCTTCAGATTCTGGAGCGTCGACTGCACCGAAGGTTGCGCGGGGCCGCTTGCCAGCGGTGCGATCGAAGTGTGCAATTGATCGACACCGAGCTTGATCGCTTCGAGATAAACGAGTGGCGCGAGACCAGTATTGCAATGACTATGCAACTCTAGGGGACGCCCACCCATTACGGCCTTGAGCGCCGGCACCAGCGTGCGGATCCGATCTGGCGTGAGCAGAGCGCCCGAGTCCTTGATCATGATCGCATCGACATTGCCGCGTTCGATCAATGCCTTCGCGGTCCGCGCATACACTTCGTCGGTGTGAACAGGGCTTTCGCAAAACACGAGCGCGCCCACCGAATACATGCCAAGCCGCTTCGCGTGATTCACGCTGACCAGCATATTCTCGACGTCGAACAGCGCATCCAGCGTGCCGACCACGCGAAAGCCATTCGCGTGAAGACGCTCGATCCAGAACTCAACAATATCGTCGGGGACCATGCTAAAGCCGACGAGACTCTTGCTGCGGCAATACCCGCGAAGTGGCGTATTGCGGAATTTCTCTCGGAATAGCCGCGCTTTCTCCCACGGATTTTCCTTGAGATAGCGAACGCAGACGTCGAACTGTACCGGCGCCATGAAGTCGATCATCGCGAAGCCCGCTTCGTCCATGGCTTCCGCGATCGGGAGCATCATCCCGGCCGTCATGCGCGTCGCCCACAGGCACTGCTGCGCGTCGCGAAGTGTCGTATCGATAATGTCTATCGTACGCCCGGCTCGCGCGGACGTGCTGGAGGGCGAAGTTCCCGCTGTAGTTTTCGAAGATCGCGCTGCGAAGTTCATGCGACGAACCGATTAGTCCGGTTTCACGAAGAACAGCGGTTGGTCGTCTTCGACCATATCGCCGTCGTTCACGGCAATCGAAACGATGGTTCCCGACACTCCGGCATTTACGGTCTTAAACAGCTTCATGACCTCGATCATGCAAACGGTGTCGTCCGGGCCCACGCGCTTGCCGACCTCGACATAAGCCGGCTCCGACGGCGAAGGCGCGCGGTAAAAGCGGCCCAGCATCGGGGCCTTGATCGCAACTGTTCCCGCCTCGCTGTTCGACGATGCAGCCGATGGCGCGACCGAAACCTTGGCCGCAGGTGCACTTGCATTCCCGACGGTTGCCGCCGGCACAGCCGATGTGGGAGGCGGCATGCTCACGGCCGGCTCGGATACCGTGATCGCAGCCGTCACGCCTTTACGCACATGAAGTTTAAACTCTGCGGTCTCCAACTTCACCTCCACGTCGGTGAGGTTGTCGACGACTCGCAGAATCTCTTCGACGTCGCTGTTGGTGAAGGTAGGCGAATTGGACATGATACTTGACTTAGCCTTCTTAAATTCAAGTCTGCGACTAGACGTCGACGGTATTCACGAGTTCGGCGATGTCATTGCACGACTCCAGCGTGCGCATGATCTCGACGGAGCGTACGATGCGGTCTTCAGGCAACAGTCCCTCGACACAGCCGCGGTACTTTTCGATGCATTGATCGAAACTGAAGAGGTGCGGCGGCTGCCCTTTCGAGAGCTTCGGCTCGATCGAAACATCCTTACCGTTTTTAAGGCGATAAACGATCCGAGGCGTCCATCCGGTCGGCGCCCAGCCCCAATCTTCCCGGATTACCATGCGCACCTTTGACCGGAGCGCACGGAACTCTGCACTCTCGATTTTCGCTCTCGAGAAACTGGACGGAAGAATGCGCGGCTCCAGCAGGGCGGCAGCGACTGCGTGCGGCAGACTAAACTGTGCCTCGATTTCATTTCCGGGCTCCAGATACTGAACAACCGTCGGGAAGAATGCATTCACGTCGATCTGGATTTCGGAAATTTGGTCGGCTGAAATCGTGCCGGCTTCACGTTGTTCAAGCGTCGACTCGATCATCCGCTGCAAATGATAGCAACACGGGTACTGCTTGATGCCCACTTCAAGTACACGATAAGGCAGTCCCCAGTCCTTCAGAATCCCGGCGGCATTGTCGACCTTCCCGGCCGTGATCAGATTCAGGAGGCCGCGGGGCGCTTCAAGCACATCGACTTGTCCGGTGAAACCGTCAGCAGCAAGCAACGCAGCAGTAAGTCCGTTGCGCGCGGCGAATCCCATTTCCGCGATGTGGGCCATCGAACCGGTCTGGTAACCGACACCGCTGCCCTGCGAGGCGGCAATGCTAAGCGCGTGTGTGGTTTTGGCTTCGTCAAGGCGTAGCAGTTTTGCAGCAGCGACCGCGCAACCCAGTGCACCAGCGAGCGCGAGCACCATATAACCAAGGCGCCGCGCTTCGCGGCAGGCGATACCGATGCGCGCCTGAGTCTCGTACGCGACCACAAACGCTTCTAGTGCGGTGCGACCGTCGGAATGAAGATGCTGTCCCAGCGCGAAAATCACAGGGAATAATGTGTAACTCGACACCGCCTCTGGAAAACTATCGTCTTCATATTCCGTCGCATGTGCATAAGTCGCGTTAGCCAGCGCGGCCCATTCTACGGAAGTCTTCAGATTGGCACCAAACACCGACGCCTCGGTGCTGCCACCAGCACGCTTGACGTATCGAGTAACGATATCGGACCCGGCGCTACGCGGACCCGCCAGCATCGCGCCTAACGCACTCATCGCTAGCGTCTTGCTGTATTCGGAAACGTCACTGGGGATCTCGTCCAAGCGAGTTTTCGAAACCCGATGCGCGATCTCCCGGGTTATTGGTGGCGTTGGCGTCATCATTCTTCTTTCTTATTTGTCTAACGCAATGATATGGAAACATCTATATCTTTCCAACAGCTTTTTTTAGGTTGCCGGAAAAAATGTTGACAATCTGGTATCTCCACAAACGATTGATTTATTTAACTTTTCTACGTTCCCTTTGTGCAACATGGATTCCCGCGCGCAAATTCAATCATATCTTTTCTTGGGTGCGGCGCAGTGAAACCGCGCACGTCGAGAGAACCCCCACGCGCCTAACATTCGCGACACGAGCCATGTGTCTCGATCATGCGTAACGTCATGCAGCCTACTGGCGTTGCATTGCTCTGCGTGGTTAGTGCCTCTGATGTGCTCAAGAACAAGGAACAACAATGTCTACTGTCGCTGAACACAAGCCGCTGATTGAATCACTTTGGCCTACGGTCTCGGGGAATGATGCGCGTGGGTTGCTTGGCAAAGTGCTACTCGTCATTGGCGGCAGTTTGCTGCTGACGATGTCTGCGAAGATCAATGTGCCGTTCTATCCGGTGCCAATGACCATGCAGACCTTCGCCGTCATCATGATTGGTGCAGCGTTCGGCTGGCGCCTCGGTGCAGCGACGGTGCTGTTTTATCTCGCGCAGGGCGCAGTCGGCTTTCCGGTTTTTGCCGGCACGCCCGAAAAAGGCATCGGTCTTGCCTATATGGCGGGACCCACCGGCGGCTATCTCGTCGGCTTCGTTGCGGGAGCGGCAGTTGCAGGCTGGCTGGCGGAGCGCGGCTGGGACCGCTCGATGCTCCTGCTCGCGCTCGCGATGTTTTTTTCACACGCTACGATCTTCGTATTCGGCACGGCGTGGCTGGGCGCTTTGATCGGCTACAAGAATGCGTGGCTCGCCGGCGTCGCACCGTTCTATCTTGCGACAGCGTTCAAGACCTTGCTCGCCGCGGCATGCCTGAAAACCGGTTGGTCGATGGTGACTCCTCGCTGACGACGCGAGCATCGAGTGCGATCGAGACTCCGATCGAGCGTCTTACGCCTTCTTCGCCCGAGGACCACTTTCTGGAAGTTGCTGTTGCGTTTAGATAGTCGTGCATAATGCCCGGGGCTTGCGGTCGCGTCCGTTGGCTCCGCTCGCGGGGACAGCATCAGCCATGCCAGACGCAATCCTACGATGAACATGATCAATGCGGCAGGTTCGTCTTCCGTTTGGATCGCGATGGGGTTGCTGGCGTTCATCGCAGGGCTGCTTCGAGGCTTCGCGGGATTTGGTTCTTCACTGTTGCTGGTGCCGCCTCTCGGACTTGTTCTTGGGCCGACTTTAGCGGTCACAATCGGAACGATTCTAGAGTGCGCGGCGACCCTGCTGCTTTTCTTCCCCGCTCTGCGGCACACGAATTTTCGCACACTGGTTCCGATGGTGGCTGCTGCTAGTGCGGCAGTCCCGATCGGTCATGCGGTCCTAACCCTCACCGATCCGTCGCTGAGTAATCTCCTCATCAGCTTTGCGGTTCTATGCATGTCGGTGTGGATCATCGCCGGTAGCGCCATCAAATTTCCTCGTGGGTTGTTTGGGCGACTTTTCGCTGGTTCGCTTTCTGGCTTTTTTAACGGCTTCGGCAGTGCAGGAGGGCCGCCGCTTATGCTCTACATTCTCTCCGGCTCTGAACCCGCAGAGGTAAAGCGAGCCAATATCATTACGGTTTCTGGCGTGGCGCTGATATCTGCAGTCATTTCGATGTATTGTTTCGGCTTGCTGGAACGCCAAGCATTGACCGGTGGCCTTCTGCTCGCTCCTATTTTCTTGATCGGAGGATTGATCGGAGTGCAAGTCTTTCGAGCTGCACCCGAGCGATTTTATCGCCAGGTTGCCTTGATCGCATTGGTAGTAGTTTCGTCTATTATGTTCTTAGTAAACCTTTTTCGTCTTACCGCTTGACCGGACGCTGTTCGAGTCAAACTACATTCCATCGAATCGTGAGTTTAGTTTCGATGTTTTTGCGCGAGGGGACACCGCAGGACAATGCTAGCGATTTTTCAGACTTTTACCCACCCTCCGTCATCCGCGATCTGAGTGGACCAATCACATCAGGGATGTAGTCTTAACAGACATGGATTCATCTCAATCAAATAGCGTCGGCAGATTTTCTTTGGGAGCTGAAATCCTGCTTCTGCTGGCCGGTGTAAACCCGAACTCGGACGCAATCCGCATCATGATCTCGGCCTGGCGGTTGGCGATCGTGAGATAGGGCGACTGCTGCGGATAGCCGGATGGGGATTTCACCATGG